>CAJHXW010000407.1_pt1 | contig 13188 bp, 14 predicted proteins | sample 9198581 | NCBI WGS metagenome assembly CAJHXW01 (sample SAMEA7708328, study PRJEB35096) | sediment metagenome | biome: marine neritic benthic zone biome [ENVO:01000025]; feature: sediment [ENVO:00002007]; material: shallow marine sediment [ENVO:03000034] sea grass bed [ENVO_01000059] ...
AATTTTCTTTCCATTCCTTAAGTACTCTGTTTTAATCGATTTGAGATACTGCCAGTGCTTACAATCGCATTCGCGATTGAGTTATGAATGATGAATTATAAATTTTGAGTTTTAATTTGTTCGGACTAAATTAATGCTTCAAGCCCCTTTCGTTCCACAATGTCTAATAATTTTTTTGACGCACCGGTTGGCCGTTTATTGCCCTGTTCCCATTTTTGTACGGTAGAGGTGCTAATATTAAAGACAGATGCAAGTGCTGCCTGACTCAGTTTTAATTTTTTCCGAATTGAGACAATTTTTTGTGGTGTATAATCTTTCACTTCAGGCAAGCATAAACTTTGTATGTTTTTCATTGTAATTTCATCAATTACTCCACTGCCCTTTAAGTCCTTAACAGTGCTTGTTATTGATTCTGCAATAGTATTTCTCATGATTTCACCTCTATAAGACTCCCTTTTTTTATTGCTATATTTAATTTCTCATTTGTCAGTGACAACAACACCTTTGCCAATTCCTTGAAGGCATGAAGTTCTTTGGAAGATAAATTTGTCTTTTCGTTCTTTGCAAAGCCATGAATAAAAAATGCCTTGTCATCATGTTTATAACAAATAATTGTTCTTCCACTTCCACTTTTTCCTTTGCCCTGGAAACGAATACGCTTCTTAATAATATGACCACCCAGATTTGCCTCAAAAATACCATTTTTGACTTCACTCAATGCGCTTGCAAGTTCGTTATCCGGTATATTTTGCTTTTTTGCCCATTTTGCAAAATGCCTGGTCATTAATTTCTTCATGATTCAATATAACACCGAGTGATATAGTTTTCAACAAAAAACAATGTTTTTACTCTTAGTTTCTGATCCTACTCATTTTCTATTGCACGTGTTACCGGGTTTTGGCAGCGTGTACAAATTCCCTTTAAAATCAGCATCCCCTTTTGAACCTTTCCGCTAACGTTTCCGATGCTGGTTATATTTGAGCAGGTTCTGCACCAAACATCGTTTAATATTTTTATTTGAATATCACCGGGTATGTTAATCCAAATCCTGAAGGCCGGAGTGGTTAAGGAGAATTCATCCAGGGCTTTTGTCGGCTTGGATTTGCCATAGGCTTTTTGTTTTTCTTTAGCGGTGAAGCCGATTTTTTTCTTCTTGGTTTCAGGCGGAGCCATGAGTTGCTTAATAGCCTCAAAAATAGCCTGAATCTGATCATCATGACCTTTCAGGTGTCGCTCAAGTTCAGCAAGCTTATTTGCTAACTCATCATGGGATGCCATCAATCTTCTCAATTGAACAAAGGCCCTCATAATTGCAATGTTAACATCAATAGCGCGGTCGCTATTGAGAACAGAGGAAAGCATTGCAACACCCTGTTCTGTGAAGGCAAAGGGTAAATACTTTGAATGCTGCCCCCTTTTTAAGGTCACATTTTGTGACCTTAAAGATTGTTTCTCTTCTTTTGTCAGCACAAACATAAAATCATCGGGAAAACGTTTTATGTTCCGTCTTACAGCCTGCTTTAATACCTTTGTTTCCACCCCATAAAGATCTGCAAGGTCTCGATCCAACAGGACTTTTTCATTTCGAAGAAAGTAAATCTTGCTGGTAATTTTTTCTATCGGTACAGCATTGGTCATTTAAAGATATCCTTTTGTCAGATTCAATTTTGTTGCAATTCGTTCGATTGGAGGTCACAAATTGTGACCTCAAGTCTTGCTTACGGAATGGTGCTTTTTAGGCACAGTTTTTTGAGATATATTTGAATTCAAAGACATTCAAGATTGTCTCTAAAATTGGTTTTTAAGGCGTTGAAGTGGAAACAAGTGAATTATTTTGGTTTACAAGGTATCCTATTTTATAAAAATTGTAAAGAATTCTAAATAATTGGCAGATTTACATGGAATCACTTGAAATTAATGTGTTGTCATTTTTTCAAAGGTTTCAACATGTCTATATAATGTACATGTCCTGAAAACATGTCGACGAAATAGATTTTAATCGACATGTTTGGCTAATTGTCAATCTAATTCCCAATTAGCAATACAATCTCTCTTTTCCTTTCATTCATAACTCAACACTCAAAACTCATAATTCTCAACTCTCTCTTTTCCTCTCATTCATAACTCATAATTTATAACTCAAAATTCATCATTATTCCTTTCCGGGCTTTAAGTATTCCGTTTTAATCGATTTAAGATACTGCCAGTGGGTTTTACGCACGCGAGGTGTCCGCTTGTCCATGTAGCAGTTTTCACACAAAACGGCTGATAAATAACGGTATTGTTCACCAGGTTTGATCTTTGAATGGCATACTTTGCAAATTGTATTCATGATTGAATTCTCCATGGAATATTCGCCGCAGAGACGCTAAGAACGCAAAGTTTTTGGTTTAATTTGTCTTCCTTTGGCCCCTGTTAAATAGGCGATGCATTTAATTGAGCAGGGAGAAAGTAAAACAAATAACAAGCCTTGCGGGTTATACAGACTGTTGCTTGAAGTACGTTTTTATTGGCGGATAAGGTGTTGAAGTGGAAACAAATCGATTGTTTACTTGTGGCGGTTATCATGTTTTTTAAAATTTGTCAAGGGTCGATATATTTGACGGATATCATTGGATGGTACCATTTACTTGATTCATGGGAGCCGGGAATATCTCATAAGGTGTCGGAGCGGCGATCACCCTATAAAGGAAAACTAGAAGCCAGGTACAATGGATATCGACGAATTCTATTGTCTTTATCAATATGAAGATTGTTTGCACTCATTATTGTTCTATATTCAGGATTATATCTGTCAGCAAAAACTTTTAAACTTTTAGCCTGGGTTACCCAGCCCGATTTAATTTCAATCGGCAATACTTTGCCTTCGATTTCTCGCAAAAATTCTACCTCCGCTTTTCTCTCTCTCCAGGAATAAATCTCTCTTTCTCCGGCACATAAAAACTCCTGTGCAACGAAATTTTCGGCAAAGTACCCCTTATAAGATCCATAATCATAATCTAAAATGGTTTTAGATGGTAAATTGCTGATCGCACCCAGTATGCCGGTATCAAAAAAATACAATTTAAAAAAGTTTTCTTTGATATGTGCTGAAAATGGTAATTCGCCGCTATTTACAATATAGACCTGGATGATAAGCCCTGCTGTTTTTAACCAATCAATCGTACCTGACAATCTGGAAAATCCTTTTATCCCCGGAATGATTCCCTTAAATTTAAACTTAGGTGCAGACCCATCATACTCTCTGGCAAGTTGGGCAGGAATATTTCTCCATAACCTTTCAATTTGCATGGCATTTTGTTTCCCCGAATGCTTGGCTATATCTGAATGATAGGTTGATATTAAATCCTCTTGTTTTTTCCTGACTAATTTTAATGCAATAAATAGATCATCCTTATTATCGGCATAGGTTTGAACCACTTCCGGAAGGCCGCCTACCACAAAATATATCTTGAGTTGATTCCACAAATGGGTGTGAATGATTTCAGGAATTGAATCGCTAAACTGTTGACGACTCAAAAAATTAAGCGATTTATCATCTTTTACGCCGTTTAAAAATTCTTTAAATGACATGGGAAACATGGGGCAATATTCCACCTTGCCGACAGGAAATGATTCGTCGCTTAAATGAATTCCTAATAGAGATCCTGCAGCACAAAGAGCCAGCTCGGGCAACTCTTCCTGAAAATATTTAAGACTGGTTAAAGCCCTGGGGCAATGCTGGATTTCGTCAAAAATGAGAAGATCATGACCGGTATCTATGGATGTGTCTAAATAAAAACATAATTCTTGTACGATTCTTTTTGGCTGTAAATCGTTTTGGAAAATTTTTGCTAATTGTTCATCTTTTTCAAAATTTACATAATGAAACCTAGGAAAACATTGTTGACCGAAAGCCTTTAAAATGTAGGTCTTGCCAACTTGCCGGGCTCCTTTTAAAATAAGGGGCTTTCGGTTGTCCTTCATCTGCCATGCTTTTAATTTATTCCAAACGTCTCTTTCCATCATATTGCTCCTGCTTAATTATTAATAATATGATATTTTCATATACCACTTTTTCCCATAATCGGATACTTTTATATATCACTTTTTTAGAAAAATCAAGAAACGGCTTGAAATATTCTCAATATAGTAATTGCAATAAATATGTTCCGTTTTAAATGAGGAAACTGTCTGAGTGTATTTAAGATCGTTAAGAAAGAACTAAAATGGAATAAGCTCACTTTATTACAATCGTTCTGATAGCAAAACAAATTATAATATAGATAGTCTGTTCTTTCTTTACGATCTCTTATATACGAGTTTTTCATCGTTTAAAACGGAATATATTTGTGGCAAACAGTATAGTATAAAAATATTTTGAATTAGGATGACACCATTTTATTTGCTGCATGAAATACACCTGACCTGGCTACCTGGTTCCAGGCTTAGAGGTCCCTGTCTTTTTTCTAGGTCAGGCGGACGGCTGATCTGCTAAGAATTTCTTTTGTATTATATTAATCATTCGAGTATAATAATTAGAACCTGTCTCAGAAACAATCTTAGTGTCCATGGCGGCGTTGTGGAACGGTTCAAAATGCTCATCCTCCTCAGGCGGACTCAAGCTTTCTCACCGATCCACGCCTTGCCCTGAACTCTAACCTTATTTTTGAGACAGGTTCCAGATTCAAGGAAAATATCTTTGTTTAACACTTTAACGGAGAAAACCTATGACGAATCTATCATTTGATGAAAAATTAAAAAAAGCCACCGGTGTTGTCTGTAAACAGGGTATGTTCCCATTTCCGCTGAGCGAAACCGCCATTGGCATTGTCAAGCACGTAGTGACAAAAGAGGCGGAACTCGACATGATATGCGCATTCAAAGACGTTTCTTCCCAAACCATAGATCAGCTCAGGGAATCGAGCGGCTTTTCCGAGGCAACGATTGAAAAACTCACAGCCAGCCTTGCAAAAAAAGGATTGATTTTCAATCAGCCGAGTTCAACCGGGGTGATGGTTTATCGCCTCCTGCCACTGGTGATGATCGGACTCATGGAATACAAATTCATGACAAAGTTGACAGGCAGCGATGAGGAGCGGAAACTTGCCGAGTTGTTTGAGAAGCTATTGATGGAGCTCAGAGACGAAGTTCAAAACAACTATACGGCACTTAAGCCCCTCTTTGCCTCGGCTCCCCCGGTAGACAGAACCGTTCCCGCGCGACTAACCGATGACGGTAAAAACATCAATATCATCAGGGTGGATCGAACCATTGACATGCCTGAAGATTTTGTTTTGCCAAGCCAGACCGTGGACGACATTATCGAAAAATTTGACGACATCGCCGTGGGTTACTGCTTTTGCAGACAGCGCCGCAGTCTTCTGGGAGGTGATTGCACCACCAACGCCCCCACTTTGAACTGTTTCTCATTCGGCAAATCCGCTCGCCACACATCCGCTCAGGGCTTTGCCAAAAAGGTCTCAAAAGAAGAAGCACGGACAATTATGAAAGAGGCTGAAGCCGCCGGCCTTATCCACAAGGCATTCCACCCGGGATCCAGAGAAACCAGTCCGGAAACAAGTATCTGCAACTGTTGCAAGGACTGCTGCGATACGTTTGGCCTGTGGCGCAAGGGAGCCCTGCCTCTTATCAACTCCACCTATTATCTTTCCATGATTGACAAAGATACGTGCACCGGCTGCGGGACTTGTGTGGACTGGTGCCCAACCGATGCAATTGCCCTGGATGATAACCAACTTGCACAGCGGGAAGAAACCGCCTGCATCGGATGTGGGCTCTGTGCCAGATTCTGCCCTGATGAAGCCATCTCTCTCAAAGAGGGTTTGCGCAGGGTATTTGTACTACCGCCCAGATTGCGATAATCTTGACAGATGGGTGAATGATGAGTTTTGAGTTAAAGAAAATTAAAAAACGTATTTTATCCGTTCATTTATAACTTAAAATTCACAATTATTTCTTCAGAGACGCTAAGAAGGCAGAGTGTATTATTAAATTTGTTTTCCTTTGATCCGCCAAAATACCAGCGGACAGGAAGGAATGGAAAAAGATAACAAGTCTTGCGGATAGACAGAATGCTGTTTATATTATGTTTAAATTGGCGGATAAGGTGTTGAAGTGGAAACAAATAGATTGTTTGGCTGTGTCCGGTATCGCACTTTTTAAATTTGTCAAGAGTTCGATTTATTTGACATATTTCATAGGATAACAAAACTTTATCCGATACGTATCGGATGATATTCACGACTTCAGACTGATGTAGCCGGATTCTTTGTGATTCGATAGCAGAAAACGAGTTTAATCTTTTAAGGATTTTCAATATAGGAGAGACATTATGAAGATACTAATCGCGTATTTATCTGAGAGTGGAAATACCGAAAAACTGGCAAAAGCTATTTTTGAGGGGATCGGGTCCTCTGAAAAGGAAATATTTTCCATTAAAGACGTGGCCGGGGCCGAAGGCTATGACGTTATTTTTATCGGGTTTCCGGTCCAGTCACACAGTGTCCCGAATAAGGTGGAAGCCTTTGCGAAAACCCTGCTTGACGGGCAGAAAGTGGCCTATTTTGCCACACACGGGTCCATGAGGGGCGGAGAAATGGCAGTTACAGCCTTCTACCACGCCCTGACTATTTCGAAAAATGCAGTGATTCTGGGAACTTTTGGCTCCTGTGGGCAGGTAAAGCAGAGTATTATTGATTCTCTCCTGCAAAAACCTGAGCACCGGGGCTGGGCATTAGAGGCGCAGGGTGCTGCGGGGCATCCGGATGAAGCCGACTTTAAAGATGCAAAGGATTGGGCCCATCAAATGATCGCCAAGGCCCGCGCCCATTAAGCCGCTTGGTTTTATCCTTGTGCAATCTTGTTGCATAAAATCTGTTTCGTATTATAACAGCGCCCGTCCCTTCAGCGGGCGCTTTTCTAATAAAGATGGCCATGCCTTCCAAATAGAGTCCTTAGTATCTGTTATTTTAGACATCCGTAACCTTTTTCATTTCATATCCATATTTTAAACTTGACAAATAATACTTGGTATGCCAAATATTGGTAGACCAAATATAAATGATGGGTCAAAGCCTTAAAGGGGATATGTCATGGAAAACACAGTGAAACAGTTAAAGGACCTGCTGGCTCGGCAAGGCATCCCTGTTTTCGGTATGGCCAGGTCAGCATTGATGGAAAATGAAGCTGTAAATTACAGATGCTCAGACATCCTGTCATCGGCCAAAAGTATTCTTTGTATCGGAATGCCCTTTCCCAAAGGCATTTTTTACATCAGCCAGAGGATGAATGAAACCTACTGGCGTGCTGCCAATATCTATTACCGAAACATGGATATGCTGCTGCTGCGAATAGCCCGTATGATCGAGGAGAAGGGAGAGGTCGCCGCGCCTGTATTTGGTTGTTTCCCCTATGATATCAAAGGTCCAGGAGATTTTTGGGGGTTCATGTCCCTGGTGAAGATGGCCGAGGTTGTGGGCATCGGACGCACAGGAAAGAACGGTTTGTTGTTTAATGCTGAGTATGGACCCCGCTTATTGTTGGGAGGAATCGTCACCACCGCGGATTTGCCTGCGATAAGCTGGCCGCAGAAAGATGAAAACGGGTGTCCGGATGATTGCTTTACCTGTCAGGAGGCTTGTCCGGTACAAGCCATTGAAAAATCAGGCAAAGTGGACCGATTGGCCTGTATCAAACACTCGATGAAATCTCCCATATTTTCCTATTTAATGAAGACCAAGGCATTTGATCCTTTAGAGGCACCGTTGGTGAACCATGTCACCGCCGTGGACGATCACTCCATGTACACCTGCATCGATTGCGTCTTAAAATGCCCCTATTGCTGATAGAAACGTTCGGCAAATATCCCCTTGAGGAGGACGCCAATGGCAAACCATTCAACTGATGATCGGTTTATTTATCTGGTTTTTACGGCTCAGAACAGATTGAGAATGTACATCAGGGATGAACTCATGGCCGCCAGGGTGAAAATTACTTTGGTTCAGGCCGGGATCTTATTTCTACTGCGGGAAAAGGATTATCGCACCATGTCTGAGCTCGGCCAGCATCTTTCCCTGGACAACTCGACCATTACCGGTTTGACAGACCGCCTGGAAAAAGAGGGTTTTGTTCGACGCCAGGTGAATCCAAAGGATCGCCGGATATCTCTCATTCATATTACGCCTGAAGGCATCCAACAAGTAAATCAGGCCAAAACCGTTATCAATCGAGTCAATAATGAGATCAAGGCGGACTTTTCCAGACAAGAAATGGAAGCCTTTAAAAAGATCCTTAATAGTTTTGTGGTCAAGTTCAAAAAAAAATAGCACCATTTGTCTTATTAACAGGCCACCTTATCTACCGCCCCATAGGGCAAAAGATTCATGAACATCATAAAAAAGGAGAAAAGGTTATGAATGACGTATACCAAGACCTAAGAGAGCGGCTGGATAATTTCGCTTCAGGCTTTCCAACCACGGACAGCGGCATTGAGCTCAAGATCTTAAAGAAATTGTTCACTAAGGAAGAGGCAAAATTGTATTTAAGATTATCTCCCCTGTTGGAGGCAGCTGAAGACGTAGCCAAGCGGCTGGATCTTGATATGGAGGAAACGGCCCAGCTCATGGAACGGATGGCACAAAAAGGTCTCATTTTCAGGGTGAGAAAAGGCGATCAGGCGCGTTACGGCGTCGTGCCATTCGTGCCTGGAATTTACGATTTTCAACTCGCTACCATGGAGCGAGAATTCGCGCAAGATATGGAAGATTACTTTGAAGAAGCTCTGGGACGAACCATTCAGGGACACGATACACCCATTTTGCGCCCCATACCCATCAATCACCAATTGGTTGTTAAATGGCCCATTTCACCATACGAGGACGCCATAAAGATCATTGAAAAGCAAAAAGTGGTCGCCCTGGCCCCCTGTATTTGTCGGACAAAAAACGGTCTTCTCAATGAAAGCTGCGGCAAACCTGTGGAAACCTGTTTCATGTTCGGCGCCAATGCCAAATACTATGTGGACAACAATATGGCCCGGTTAATCGATAAAGAGGAAGCGATCAAGATCATCAAACAAAACGATGAGGCAGGTTTGGTCATGCAGCCTTCCGGCTCTCAAAAGGCAAACGTCATGTGCAGCTGCTGCGGGTGTTGCTGTGAAATGTTGCAGTCGCTGAAAAAACAACCCAAGCCCGCCGAGGCAGCAAAGAGCAATTACTTTGCCAGAGTGAATGAAGATGATTGCACCGGGTGTGAGATCTGCTTCGACCGCTGCCAGATGGAGGCCATCACCATTGAGGATGAAACATCCGTCATCGACCTGGATCGCTGTATCGGCTGCGGGCTGTGTGCCTCCACCTGCCCCACCCAGGCTTTGCAGCTGGTGAAAAAATCAGATAACCAACAATACCAGGTACCGAAATCTTATGCGGAAATTTTTATCAGGCTGGCCACGGAAAGAAATAAATCACTTTTACCCGGACTTTAAATATACAATCGCATTCACGATTGAGTTTTGAATTTTAAGTTATGAGTTGGAAATTAAAAAAGTTGACAATATGTCATATCTGACATATTATTAATCCCATGAGTTCAAATGACAAACCGCTGGTGTGGATGCATGGTGAGATCGCGACTCCGCCTTTTTCTTCAAAAGCTCGAATAGAAGCAGGATATTTATTGCGGCAAGTTCAAAAAGGCATAAAACTATCTTTACCACAATCACGTCCAATGCCGTCAATTGGGACCCGTTGTCATGAATTAAGGATAAATGACGAAAACTTGATATGGAGAATAATCTATCGAATCGACAGCGATTCGATTTTAGTCCTGGAGGTTTTTGAAAAAAAGACCAATAAAACTCCAAAATCAATTACAAACATATGCAAACAAAGAATCAAACGCTATGAAAAAGACGTAAAAGAATAGGAAAAATAAAATGGATAAGAAAAAAAAGAAAAAACTAGAATCTAAAGGTTATAAGGTAGGATCTGCAGAAGAGTTTCTTGGACTGAGCAAGGAAGAATCTGAATACATTGAGCTGAAATTGGCACTCAGTCAAGCTCTGGCAAAACGCCGTAAACAAAAAAAATTGACACAGGCCCAGTTAGCCAAGGTGCTGAAATCAAGTCAATCAAGAGTTGCCAAAATTGAAAAGGGGGATCCAAGCGTTTCTGTGGATCTTCTTGTCAAATCCTTGCTGGCTATGGGTGCTAATAAAAAGAGTATTGCCAAAGCAATTGCATGATGTGTTTTACTTTAAAAAACATGAACACTACTCCTAAATTCCTTTTCACTATTGATAGTGTTTTTAGAAAACAAACCCTTTCCGCCTCTTGCGGATTGACCCTTGAAATCCTTGCACTCTCTTCTCTATTTCAAGTGGAGAAGTGACATGTGGCTTTCCCTTTCAAGAAGATGGGTGATTTTTAGCATTGCATCTTTGCTGTTTCTACTGTCTCAATTTTACCGGGCATCCATCGCGGTCATTACCCCAGAGCTGATGGTAGATACCGGGATTAACATTGGTGAGCTAAGTCTGATATCGGCGGGATTTTTCTATGCCTTTGCCCTGGCGCAGATTCCCATCGGTATCTATCTGGATCGGTTTGGGGCACGGCGCACAATGACCGTTCTGTCCATGGTGGCGGCTCTGGGTGCCCTGGTGTTTGCCTGGGCGGATTCCTTTACGGGACTAATGGCTGGCCGTTTGCTTTTGGGTATCGGTATGGCCTGCAATTTGATGGGGCCGTTAAAACTGCTCACCCTGTGGTTCAGTCCTGTTCGATTTGCTACCCTCGCTGCATTGGTGGTTTCCATCGGAACGGCGGGGAATCTCATGGCAGCCACCCCATTGGTACTTTTGGTGCAGACCTTTGGATGGCGGATCACCTTTACCCTGTTTTCCGGTGCTAACCTTGTTTTGGTGGTCATTTTTTATGCCGTGGTGACCGACGGACCCAAAAACACCATGCAAACCAATGGTGAAAATGTACCGCCATCCTTGGGGGATACCCTGGCCGGGATTGGAGATTTATTTCATACCAAAGACTACTGGATCATATCTGTGGGAACTTTTTGCCGCTATGGGATCTTTGCCGCATTTCAGGCACTGTGGGCAGGGCCGTTTCTGATGAATGTCATGGGATTGCCGGCCATCACCACGGGAAATATGATTTTTCTCATGAATATCGGGATGATTACCGGCGGGCCCATCATCGGCATTTTATCCGATCGGATCCTGAAAACACGCAAGGGGGTGGTACTGGGCGGTCTGGCGGGACTCTCCGGTATCCTGCTGGTAATGGCATTTTTACCTACATCGGTAAACCAATCGCTACTGTATGCCCTCTTTTTTCTGTGCGGCTTATTCAGCAGTTCCGGCATGGTGATGTACTCCCATATTAAAGAACGGGTACCGCTGAATAAAGCGGGTGCGGCCATGACGGGAATTAACTTCTTCACCATGGCGGGTGCCGCAGTATTTTTGCAAGGTCTCGGCGCCATCATGCAGCACTTTTTTCCGGTGGATACACTGGGGCCTGCCGCATTTCAAACCGTGTTCATCATCTGCGGCGTTTGTCTGGCTGCCACGGCCCTGATATATCTTCAAACCAGGGAAACCCTGAAAAACGTTTAAGTGCGTCATTGGAGAGATTTACAAAACCGGTGAATATGGGACAAATATTTTAAAAAAAATCTTGACATATTTTAAGATCATGATAGTATATTGCTATATTAGCATATACTAATATATTATATTATGGAAAAACTAGAGAAATTTGTTGAAATTTTTAAAGCCCTTTCGGACCCTACTCGTTTTAAGTTGCTGAAACTGTTAGGAGATTGTGGGCCCGGTGTTTGCAGTGGAGGGGCTTTGTGTGTTAATGCCCTGTCACACAGACTGGGTGTCACACAGTCAGCAGTGTCCCAACACCTGCGTATCTTAAAACATGCAGGTCTCGTCCGTGGTGAGAGACATGGTTCCTTTATGCACTATTCTCTTGACCCGGATGGAATGGAAAAATGCAAGGCCGGTCTTAGTGAGGCGTTTGGAGATACATTTAAGATAGGTTAAGCAGTCTTTTTTTCAGCTCTTTTTTTTCGCTTATTTATTAGTTTATGCTAATATGTTTAACATCTTATATAAAAGGGGGTGAAGCCATGTGCTGTCAAACAGAAAGCAAACACAGCGAATTCTGCGGCTGCGGTTGCGAAGGTCCTTCTATATACAGACCTCGCTTCATGACCAGGGATCAGAAGATAACAAAACTTGAAGAGTATCTTACCGGCCTGCAGGAAGAGGCAAAGGCGGTTAAAGAGCACATCGCCAAAATTAAAAAGGAGAAATAACCATATCGCTCCGAACAACCAGGGAGGAGCCGGCCACTCCTCCTTTCACACCTAATTCTTTCTATGCATATAACAACCCCATGGATTCTGAGAGTAACAAAGACCGTCTGAATTAACCTATAGATCACACCTCCCCAGATTAATCCTGCGCCTAAACCAATAAACATGATGATGTCCCTTGGTTTCAGCATGTTTTTTCCATGAGTTCGTCAAATGCAATAGGAAGGGTTGCCCAGTTGTATTTTTATACCGTTGGATTTGGATTACAGCAATCCTGCGCCATATTTTTTCAGTTCTTGATCCAATGATTTGCGATCATTTATAATCCGTTCCAGCTTGGCATAAAATTTCTTATTATGGTTTTTAATGCGGGTATGAACGAGCTCGTGAATGAGGATATAATCTGTCAATCTTTTAGGCAGCCTGACAAGCTTGATATTGAGGCTGATGTTGTTTTTTGACGAACAACTCCCCCAGCGGGTCTTCTGGTTCCTGATAAATACACGATTATAGGCAAAGCCATGGGCTTTTGACAGTTCATCCAGTCTTTTAACAAGGATTTTCCTGGCTTCATGTCGATCAATATCACTAAATTTTCTGGAAAGGATTTTATAATCCTGTTCCATTTGTCTTATTTTGTTAAGATTTTTTTTTATCCATCCCCTCTTGGTACCGGCAAACTCAATGGCTTTTTCCAATGAAACTCGATAAGGGACTGCAACACGGACACCTTTGAAAGGCCGCACGGAAATATTGATCCGTTTTGCCCTTGTACTGCGTTCAAACAAAATTTCTCCGATACTTTCAATACGAAACAGATGTCCGCCCATTTCC
>CAJHXW010000036.1_pt1 | contig 13180 bp, 13 predicted proteins | sample 9198581 | NCBI WGS metagenome assembly CAJHXW01 (sample SAMEA7708328, study PRJEB35096) | sediment metagenome | biome: marine neritic benthic zone biome [ENVO:01000025]; feature: sediment [ENVO:00002007]; material: shallow marine sediment [ENVO:03000034] sea grass bed [ENVO_01000059] ...
AATGCACTTGTTGTTATGGACCCGATCAATCAATCGGTGTATGAAGCCGGTTATAAAGAATTTCTAGTTGAAATTGAAAATCTCAATGCTGAGTTAAAAGAAATTTTCACAGGAAAAAATAAAGGAACCAAGTTTATGGTATTTCACCCTTCATGGGAATACTTTGCCAGGAATTATGGTTTAAAGCAGATCCCGGTGGAGATTGAAGGCAAAAACCCAAAACCTGCTGATCTTTTGCGGCTTGTCAAACATGCGAAAAAGCTGGGTGTAAAAATTATCTTTGTTCAGCCCCAGTTCTCCGCCGCAAGTGCAGGTGTTATTGCACAGGCAATAGGCGGACAAATAGCCTTTGCCGACCCTCTTGCTTTAAACTGGCCGGATAATCTGCGTCAAGTTGCCGCTAAGTTCGAAGCTGCATTGAGGTAAAAATATTATGGAGAAACCGGTAATAGAAATTAAAAATTTATGGTTTTCCTTTAACGGGGAACCTGTTTTGCAGGACGTTCATTTTACCCTTTATCGCAATGAGTTTCTGGCCATGATTGGCCCCAATGGAGGGGGAAAAACCACCTTGCTAAAATTAATGATGGGGCTTTTTGAGGCAGACAGGGGTGAAATCCGGATCTTTGGTCGGTCTCCTAAGCAAGCCGCTCACCGTATCGGTTATGTGCCCCAGGATATCCATATCAATAAAAATTTTCCTATATCGGTCTTCGATGTTGTACTCATGGGCAGGTTAAAGTCAGGTGTAAGCTGGTCACATCACAAGAAAGATGACCGGATTGCAGCGCAACTGTCACTTGAAAAAGTGGAAATGGAACAATTTAAAAATCGCCACATTGATGAACTTTCCGGAGGTCAGCGACAGAGGATCTTTATTGCAAGAGCCCTTGTAACAGAGCCTGAAATTCTTATTTTAGATGAACCCACCGCCAGTATTGATGCCAAAGGCCAGACTGAAATTTACACCATTTTAAAAGATCTTAATGAAAAAGTGACAATCCTGGTGGTAAGCCATGACATCCTGGCTCTTTCCAGCTATATTAAATCAGTCGCATGTGTAAACCGCCGGGTCCATTTCCACGAGGCTGCCGAAGTCACAGAAGAAATGCTGGAGGTGGCGTATCAATGTCCGGTGGAATTAATCGCTCATGGATTGCCGCACCGTGTTTTGCGCACACACAATGGGGATTAACAAACTATGTTCGACATTCTGCAGTTTGAGTTCATGAGAAATGCTGTGTTGGCCGGTTTTCTTGTCAGCGTTATATGTGGCATTATCGGAACCTTCGTCGTTGTGAACAGGATTGCTTTTCTCGCCGGAGGTATCGCGCATGCGGCATATGGCGGCATCGGTCTCGCTTTTTTTCTTGGGTTGCCATATCTCATCGGCACGTTGGGTTTCACCCTTTTGGCAGCTTTAATAATGGCGGCTGTTACCCTAAAGGCAAAAAACAGGGCGGATACCTTTATCGGCGTTCTGTGGGCGACAGGCATGGCGATGGGTGTTCTCCTTTTAGATCTTACTCCTGGATATAATGTAGATTTGATGAGTTATCTTTTTGGCAGTATTCTGACCGTACCCAAATCTGATCTATGGCAGATGCTTATCGTGTGCTTAATTGTTGTGTTTATAGTACTGCTATTTTACAATAATCTTTTAGCCTTGTCCTATGACGATGAGTTTGCCCAGCTCCGGGGTGTTCCGGTCAAAGGTTTATATTTTCTTCTGATAGGTATGATTGCACTTTCCATTGTCATGATTATTCGTGTGGTCGGATTGATTCTTGTTATCGCACTTCTGACCATTCCGCCATATATCGCTGAAAAATATTCACGTTCTCTTCGCATGATGATGCTTATTTCTACCCTTCTTTGCTGTACGTTCACCATGGCCGGGCTATGGCTTTCATATATTTGTAATCTTACATCAGGAGCAACGATCATCATGACAGCAGCAGCGGCTTTTTTTATTACATTTTTAGTGCAGCATTTGAAAACAAAACGTTTATATTCTAAAGCTACGGGTAATTGATATCTTAATACGATAAGAGGAAATCATGTGTTATCAGTGCGATTATGCGAATCTTCTTGAAAATTCCGGTTTGGCCCCCACTCAGAATCGTTTGAAATTACTCGAAGTCATAGGGAATAATAATTATCCCTTAAATGCCGGAGAGATTATAAATATTTTAAGCCGCAATACCGCCATCAATCGCGTAACGGTTTATCGCATACTGGATCTTTTGGTTGAGAAAAAACTTGTTGATCGAATCAGCAGCGGTGGTCGCTCATTCCATTACGGCCTGGCCCCGAACGAAAACCATCAGCCGCATCCACATTTCTATTGCAGGGAATGCGGCAGTATGGAATGTTTAAATCCTGAAAGCCTGCATCTGGATATTAAGCCTTTAAACCGAACTTTCCCTGGATTGATTGATAACGTTCAAGTTCACATGGAAGGTATATGTAAAAACTGCCTGAAAAACGGAAAAATTTAAAAAAACAGCAAGGCAGCGTCTTAAATCTTTACCATTTCCCTGAGCACCTTCAAATTGATCTCATCTAAGTCCTTATCCGTTTTTCCTTTTGGTGTCTCAAGAATCTTGGGAATATCTAAAAATCTGTCATCGTTCATAATATACTTAAAGGTTTCTAAGCCGATATAACCCCTCCCAATGTGCTCGTGTCGATCAACCCTCGATCCAAGTTCTTTTTTGGAATCATTAAGATGGATAAGGAGTAAACGGTCAAGGCCTATATAAGAATCAAACACGTTCATTGTCTTTCGATAGGAATCCATCGTTCTGGTGTCATAACCCGCAGCAAAGATATGACATGTATCGAGACAAATGCCAGGATTTATTTTCTTTTCAACTTTGCTGATAATTGATGCAAGATGTTCAAAGGTATGCCCTACGCTGGAACCCTGCCCTGCAGTAGTTTCGAGCAGAAGTCGAGTATTTATTTCAGGAATTTTTTCAAATATTTCTGCAAATATTTTATTGATGCTTTCAGCGATTCGTAAGATTCCTTTATTTTCACCGGTTCCCATGTGGGACCCGGGATGAAGCACAACGTACGGGATGGTGAGGCAGGACGATCTGATCAGTTCCTGTGCAAGTGCATTGCAAGACATTTTATGCTTTTGCTTCTCCGGTGTTGCCAGATTAATTAGGTAAGACGTATGAGAGGCAATCTGACTTATCTTTGTTTCTGACTTTACATACTTAAAACTGTCAATCTCCTTTTGTGTAACGACCCGTTCTTTCCAGGTATTGGCATTTTTGGTAAATATCTGAAGCGCATTGCAGCCATACAATTTGGCTGTATATAAAGCTTTATCCAGGCCCTTTGCGATGGAGAAATGGGCACCCAGCAGGCATGGAGGTTTTTTACCTTTTATTGGTCTTCGATTCATATTGGTAAGCGCTGGCGGAACGCTGAAATTAGAAATTGGAAATTTGGCCCTCATGGTTTTGTACTGTTGGTAAATGTGCTCAATTTTAGGCCGAGTTCTTCAATTTTTGTTTCACCTATCAAAATCGTGCCAAACCTTTGCTGATAACGATTCTGCCAGTTTGTATACAGCCAGCTCGTAAACTCGTTTCATCTCTTACAAATTTTTTCTTTCCACTTTCAAATTTCAAGTCTTAAACGGCAACGCATCTTATTTATTTTCGGTCAACGCGGCACGTTTGACGGCATCTTTTCCATATTTTTCAATTATTGTGTCAATAGCTTTTTCAACTTTTTCCCAGTTATTACCTTTTTTATCTTTTTGTCCAAAGAGTTCCACCTGATATGGCATGGCTGCCGGCACAAAGCCTGAAGCGCCAACACCGATGAGCCTGATTTTTGTTCTAGGTCTGGATTTCAAAAGCAGTTTAGAAGCATTAGAATAAATCGTTTCCGATGATTGCGTGGGGTTATCAATGGTTGTACTTCTTGTAATTTGTTTAAAATCTGCTCTCTTTAGTTTCAGAGTTATGGTTTTTGCTTTAACTTTAAGCCTTCTTAATTCCCTTCCTACATCTTCGGAATGTTTTAATAGAAAATTTTTCAAAATGGTCAGGTCTTTTGTGTCAACCGAAAGGGTATGCTCTGTGCTGACTGATTTTCGCTGTGCAAATGTCGTTACCGGAGAGTGGTCGATGCAACTCGAAAGTTCTATCAGACGTCTGCCAAACTTTCCAAGTCTGTCAAGAAGTATTTTTTCAGGATATTTTTTTACATCACCTAAAGTTGTAATGCCAAGTTTTTCAAGACGACCGCCAGTCTTTTTGCCTATGCCCGGCACTTTCTTAATAGAAAGTAATTTAATAAATTCGTGTGCTTCATCACCCTGGATGATGAAAAGGCCATCGGGTTTATCCATATCTGAAGCGATTTTTGCAAGAAACTTATTCGGAGCAATTCCCACAGAACAGGTCAGGTTAACTTTTTTCTTTATCTTTTCTTTTATGTTTATGCCGACCTGCTGCGGTGATCCAAAAAGCTTTTCACCGCCGGTAATATCCATATAAGCTTCGTCAATGGAAACAGGTTCCACAAGGGGAGAAAAATTACAAAGCAGTTTCATGATTTCCTTTGACACTTCTTTATAACGGCTCATTCTCGGCCAGACAAATACGCCCTCGGGACATTTTCGTTTTGCCTTAAATATGGGCATGGCAGACCTGACGCCGTATTTTCTTGCCTCATAACTTGCAGCTGAAACAACGCCCCTGTTTGATTGGCCTCCCACAATCACGCATTTTCCTTTAAGATCGGGATTGTCCAGCTGCTCAACCGAAGCATAAAAGGCATCCATATCTATATGAAGTATCATGTTGTTTGTCTTGTAATATACATAGGAAACTAAAACAGGATTTATTTTCTGGTTTTATTTTTTATCACAAAAAAACCTGTCTCACACATTACCTAAAGCAGCTAGGCTTGGTCAACCTTTTACTTTTTGAAATAAGGTTTCAAAATGATCGGTTTTCATAGCAGGTAATCTGTATTTTCTTTGAATTCTGGAAAAATGAATCACTTAAAATGCCTTAAATTTTAACTGCCCCCATCAGTTATTACTCCATCTTCCACGGTTCGTAACGTATCAAAAACAGATTGCACCTGACGGCACAAGCTTTCAAACTGCCAGGGGTATAGGGACTGGGCCCCATCACTGAGTGCTGTTTCCGGCTTATGGTGCACCTCAACCATTAGTCCGTCGGCTTCTACAGCAATTGCTGCCCTGGAGAGAGGAATAACCTGTTCCCGTCGCCCTGCTGCATGGCTCGGGTCCACAATAATAGGAAGATGGCTCTCTTTACGGACAACCGGAATAGCGGAAAGATCGAGAGTGTTCCGGCTGTGATGGACAAATGTCCGCACCCCCCTTTCGCACAGTATAATCCGGGCGTTTCCTTTTTCCAGGATGTATTCTGCTGCCATGAGCCACTCATCGATTGTCGCAGCCATGCCTCTTTTGAGCAGGATCGGTTTTTGTGCCAGCCCGGCACGCTTTAGCAGGCTGTAATTTTGCATGTTACGTGTTCCTATCTGGATTACATCGGCATATTTTTCCACCAGATCAAACGTTTCTACATCCATAGCCTCGGTAACAACCGGCATTCCAGTTGTTTCACGCACCTTTGCAAGAATCTTCAACCCCTCTTTGCCCAATCCCTGAAAGGAATATGGCGAAGTACGCGGTTTAAATGCGCCACCTCTAAATAACTGTGCACCTGCCTTGCGAACATGCTCTGCTATGGTTAATGTCTGGTTTTCGTTTTCCACTGCACAGGGTCCGGCTATTATGGCCATTTTTCCGTAACCTATCGTCACTTCTCCTATTTTAATCAATGTATCTTCTGATTTAAACTCGCGACTCACCTGCTTATAGGGCCGTGTAATCGGAATCGTTTCCTTTACACCTGGCAGCCCTGAAAAGGCTGAGGCATCCACAGGACCTTTATTATTCAAAATACCGATGGACACTCTTTCTCCTCCTGGAATCGGGCGCGCAGTGTATCCCCTTGCTTCAACGGCAGAAACAACAAAATCGATTTCTTTTTGCGTCGCCTTTTGATTCATTACTACTAGCATGCTATCTCCTTTCCCTTCTTCTCAATATTGATTAAGTTGCAAAAGGGGTATTTATTTTGCACCGATATCTTTATCTATGTTGCTTCTTTATATTTTCGGACATGATCGGAAATAATTGCAGCCAGATCAGAGTTGCCTAAATTCTTTTCAATGAGCCGCTCAAAAGCGCTGCCTATTACCACGCCGTCTGCTACAGATGCTATTGCCGCGACATCGTCTGTGGTGGAAATACCGAACCCGACACAAATGGGAAGAGAAGTTACACTTCGAAGGGTATCTACCTGCCGGTCTATGCTTTCTGTTTTTAGCCCGCTGCTACCTGTAACACCGGTCTTTGAAACAAGATAGATAAAGCCGCGTGAATCTGTCGTAATTTTACTCATTCTATCCAAAGACGTGGTTGGAGCAACTAAACGAATCAAAGCCAGGTCGGATCCCGGCCAGGCTCCTGTCATTTCATCTGACTCTTCCGGTGGAAGATCAACCACCAGAACCCCATCAGCACCAACATCCATAGCATCCTTATAAAATTTTTCATTTCCGTAAGCATGTATGGGATTATAGTAGCTAAAAAGAATGATCGGAACTTCTGTTTCCTTTCGAAGTTTTCCTGTCATTGAAAGAACCGCCCTTAAATTTGTCCCTTTCTCAAGCACCCTGGCAGATGACCGTTGAATGACCGGCCCGTCTGCCGTAGGGTCTGAAAACGGCACACCCAGTTCCAAAACATCGAGACCGGCCCTGCACATGGAAACAATGATGTCAAAGGATGTCTCCATGTCAGGATCGCCTGCTGTTACAAACCCCACCAGCGCTTTTTTACCTTTTCTTTTCAATTCTTCAAATGTTCTATCTATTCGGTTCATTATCCTTAACTCCCTTTAGATTGGAAAAAATGATGCCAAGATCTTTATCTCCTCTTCCTGAAAGATTTACTACGATAACCTCTTCCCTCGATCGTCTGCTTGCATATTCGGCTGCCCATGCAATTGCATGTGAACTCTCAAGTGCCGGAATGATCCCTTCAAGTGAACAAAGCATTTGAAATGCTTCCAGGGCTTGCCGGTCATCAATCGATACATAACGGACTCTTTTTAAATCCTTTAATAATGAATGCTCCGGCCCGACGCCCGGATAATCCAGGCCTGCCGAAATTGAATGTGCTTCCATAATCTGGCCGTTTTCATCCTGGAGCACATACGATTTCGACCCGTGAAGGACACCCACGCTCCCCTTTGAAAGGGTGGCAGCATGTTTTCCACTTTTTATCCCTGATCCGGCAGCCTCCACACCAACCATTTCTACCGAATCATTCATAAAAGGATAAAAAAGCCCCATGGCATTACTTCCTCCTCCCACACAGGCAACAAGCATGTCAGGCAGTTTTCCGCTAGATTCGAGAATCTGCTTTCTGGTTTCCTCGCCAATTACTTTTTGGAATTCCCGAACCATTACAGGATAAGGGTGAGGGCCTGCTACCGATCCGATCACATAAAATGTATCGAATACCGCACCCACCCAGTAACGCAGAGCCTCATTCATTGCATCTTTTAAAGTCGAAGTTCCGGAAACCACTTTGATCACTTCGGCACCCAGAAGCTTCATCCGCTTAACATTTGCCGCCTGTCGCCGAATGTCTTCTTCTCCCATAAAGATACGGCATTCCATCCCAAAAAGTGCGGCCACCGTTGCCGTAGCAACTCCGTGCTGACCCGCTCCGGTCTCAGCAATTAATTTCTCTTTTCCCATACGTTGTGCTAAAAGCGCCTGACCGAGTGTGTTGTTTATTTTATGAGCGCCGGTATGAGCAAGATCTTCGCGCTTTAAATAAATCGACGCTCCTTTAAAATGATTGCTCATCCGTTTTGCATGAAACAGCGGTGTCGGCCGCCCCGCATAATTTTTCAGCAAAGCAAGAAATTCTTCTTGGAAAATATTATCCGGTAAAAAACTTTTGCAGGCCTCTTCAAGCTCCAGCACCGCCGGTATAAGAGTCTCTGCGACATATCTCCCGCCGTATGGCCCGAAATGACCTTTTGAATCGGGCATTTCCCCTTTTTCTAAGCTGCCGACATCTTCAAATAAAGTGTTGCTTTGCATCAAAAAATCCTCCTTGTTTTCCTGTTAAGACTACTCATTGAAACAGCATGAATAAAAGCCTTCACCTTTGCAGAATCTTTCATGCCGGGAGAAAATTCCACACCGGAACTGACATCCACGGCATCCGGATTGCTTTGATTAACAGCATTGGAAACATTCTCCGGAGAAAGCCCTCCGGCAAGTATCACAGGGTAGTTTTCCACTAAATGTGTTGCCCTCTCCCAGTTCCATGAAACTGCATTGCCACCTGGATGGGCTCCGCTCCCACATTCCACGAGAAACGCCGAAGGCTCAAAATCTTTAGCGTATTCAAAGCTAGGCATTGACCTTAAAAATAATGTTTTAATCACCGTAAGTTTCTCTTTACGAAGACGGGTTACAAGTTCCGGCGATTCCTGTCCATGGAGCTGTACCGTATCAAGCATGCATCGCTGAACCTTTTTCATTATAAAAGAAAAAGACTCGCTTACAAAAACACCTACCGTTGCAACCCTGGAAGAAACAGCCTTACAAATATCCCTGGCTTGCTCATCTGTCACATGCCTTGGACTTTTTGGATAGAAAACACATCCAATGGCATCGACTCCGAGAGCCATGCATTCCAGCGCATTTTCTACCCTTGTCAACCCACAAACTTTTATCTGGGGGAGATGCATTTCGTCCTTGGCAAGTTTTTCTTTGTTTATGGTTTGTGGTTTATTATTTCTTTGCATACCTATATGCCTGTTTCACAATTTTGCTCCTAAAAGAGTCTGCAAAAATACTTTTGCATCCGGTGCCCTTACCAGACTTTCGCCAACCAGAAAGTTCCTGATCCCGGCGTCCATGAGTTTTTCAATATCTTCCCTTGACTTGATTCCGCTTTCCGCCACAGCGATCTGATCCGGAGTTAGAAGAGATGCAAGCCGGGCAGCTGTTTCTATATTCGTCTTGAAAGAACTCAGGTTGCGGTTGTTAATCCCTATAAGTTTTGCACCTGCCATAGTCGCTGTTTCAATTTCTTTTTCGGAATGCGTTTCCACCAGAACATCCATACCGATCTTAGCGCAAAGATTTATATAATCTTTAAGCTGCTGACTGGAAAGAATCCGCACGATAAGGAGCACGGCATCAGCCTCCATTGCTAAAGACTCATAAATCTGGTAAGAAGAAATAATAAAATCTTTTCGAAGTACAGGAAGTGATGTATTCTTTCTGGCCTTTTTAAGGTCATGAACACTTCCCTTGAAATAGCGGCTGTCCGTTAAAACCGATAAGGCGCTTGCACCGCCCATCTGGTAGTCAGAAGCATATTTAACCGCATCCAGATCGGATCGAATAATTCCCTTAGACGGGGAGGCCCGCTTAATTTCAGCAATTATATTTACTCCAGTCGCCTGAGGCAATTCAAGGCCTTTAAAAAATGGTCGTCTTTCCCTGCGGGAAAGTGCCTGCCCGCGCAGTTTATTTTCAGGCAACCTGTTTTTAGCCTCTGCGATTTGCCGTTTTTTATGTTCAACGATCTGTTGTAAAATGTTCATTCCGGTTATCCGTTTTCTCTGGTGAAACTGACGAGCGCCTCAAGTTTTTCCGCAGCAGCACCACTGTCTATGGAATCTTTTGCAAGATCGATTCCCTGCATAAAGTCTTTGGCCTTTCCGGCAGCTACCAAAGCTGCCGATGCATTCAAAAGCACAACATTTCTTTTTGTACCCTTTTCACCGCTGAGTATTTTTTTTGTTATATCCGCATTTTCTTCTGGATCGCCTCCTAAAAGATCTTTAGCGTCACCCTGCTTATCAAAAAACTGCTCCGGCATAATATCGTATGTACGAATAAGGCCGTCTTGTAACTCGGAAACCCTTGTTGAGTCACAAACAGATATTTCATCCAGCCCGTCATGTCCGTGGACAACATAGGCACGTTTTGCCCCCAGAAGCTTCAGGGCATTTGCAAACATCTCCGTCAACTCTGGCGCATAAACCCCAAGAAGCTGACATTTAACCCCGGCCGGGTTGGTCAGCGGGCCCAGCATGTTGAAAATACTTCGAAGCCCGACTTCTTTTCTGGCACCGGCAGCATATCGCATTGCACTGTGATACAGCGGTGCAAATAAAAATCCTATACCGATTTCAGATACTCCTTCTTCAACTATTTCAGGATGTGTATTGAGCCTTACACCGAGAGATTCCAGCAGATCAGCACTTCCGCATTTACTGGAAACCGACCGGTTACCATGCTTTGCCACAGTCACGCCGCAACCAGCCACAACGAAAGCCGTTGTGGTTGAAATGTTGAAAGTATGCAATCCGTCTCCGCCTGTTCCGCAGGTGTCCACAACCGCAGACGATGAAACCTGAATCCGCAAAGCCTTTCGGCGCATGGCCGTTGCTGCTCCTGCAAGCTCTTCAAATGTCTCTCCCTTAGCTGCGAGCGCCGCCATAAATGCTCCGATCTGGGCATCAGTCATATTGCCCGATAAAATTTCGTTTATCATAAAAGACATTTCAGTTCCGCTCAGATCGTTTCCTTGAACAATTTTATTTAGTTTTTCACGAAACATAATTTTAATTCTCCTTTGCAGTTATATTTAAAAAATTCCTTAAAAGTCGCTTTCCAACCGGTGTCATTATAGATTCAGGATGAAATTGAATCCCCTCCGTGGGATGCTTCTCATGTCGAATCCCCATTATTTCTCCGTCTTCCGATTGTGCGCTGATTTCCAAGCACTCCGGAAGGTTCTTTTTTGAAACTGCAAGTGAATGATACCGCATGGCCTTAAAAGGCTTGCTCATCCCTTGAAACAACGCTTTTCCGTCCGAAGTTATGGTTGAAGTCTTTCCGTGCATTAGTTTTTTTGCTGATACCACTTCTCCCCCAAATGCAGCAGCAATAGCCTGGTGCCCCAGGCATACTCCAAGTATGGGAATTTTTCCGGAATACTCCTTCACCACAGAAAGTGTCACTCCTGCAGACTCCGGTCTGCCGGGCCCGGGAGATATAACGATCCCTGCCGGACCTATGGCTTCAATTTCTGACGGTGAAATAACATCATTTCTGAATACCAGCACCGGAGTGCCGAGGGCTTCAATGTACTGCACCAGGTTGTAAGTAAAAGAATCATAGTTGTCTATCATGACTATCATTTCTATATCTCCTTAAAGGTCTTAACCAATGCTTGGAAGCTGTGAGCTGTCATCCATCAGTTCCAGTGCTTTTTGTAAGGCCATTGCCTTATTTACAGTTTCAATCCGTTCTTTTTCAGGATCGGAATCTGCTACAATCCCCGCCCCGGCCCGAACCGTAAGATGTCCGTTTTCTATGCAGGCGGTCCTGATTGTAATAGCCATATCCATGTTTCCATCAAAAGAAATATAGCCGACCGCCCCGCCATACGCTTCCCTGGGTTCCTGCTCGAGTTCGTCAATAATTTCCATGGCCCTTACTTTGGGTGCTCCGGACAAAGTGCCGGCCGGAAACGTCGAGGAAAGAAGATCCCATGCATCAACGCCGGATTTTAAGTCACAGCAGATGTTTGAAACCAGATGCATGACGTGTGAATAACGTTCCACAACCATTAGATCGGTCACCTGCACGGTTCCGGTTTCTGCTACCCGTCCAAGATCATTCCTCCCCAGATCGACAAGCATCAGATGCTCCGCCCTCTCTTTTTCATCCTTTAAAAGTTCATCCGCATTTGCCCTGTCTCTTTGTTCATTTTCACCCCTGGGGCGAGTCCCGGCAATGGGGCGAAGAGTTGCGATCCCTTTTTCCAACCTCACCATTGTCTCCGGGGAAGACCCCACCAGTGCCAGGTTGTCCATATGAAGAAAATAAAGATATGGAGACGGATTGATAAATCGCTGCGCTCGATATAATGACCACAAGTCTAAAGGAGCCTCACATGAAAAAGATTGAGAAATGACGGCCTGGATAATATCTCCTTGTCTGATATATTTTTTAACTTTTTTAACCTTTGATCTAAAGACTTCATCTTTCAACACGGCAGCCAGCCTATAACTTTTCCCGGCAGCCAAATTGCCGGCATTAAGATGATTCTTTAAATTCTCCTTCATTTTTTTCAAAATGGATTCGATACGTATGCTTGCAGTTTCGTATATTTTATCCGTATCTTCTTTTCCGTCCGTAAAGGAAATGACAACACAAAGTAATGTATTGCGGACATTGTCAAATATAAGAATCTCATCGGGTATTATAAAATGAGCAAGGGGTTTGTCTTGTGGCAACCTGTTGGGAATCACCTCAAAAAAAGAGACCATCTCATATGTCAAATAGCCGACCATTCCTCCCCAGAATCTCGGGAGTCCAGGAACAATGGCGGGTTTAAACCTTTTCATAAAATCTCTAAGTATATTCAACGGGTTCTTTTGATGAGGAATCTTTTCCAAAGATCCGTTATTTTCTATCTCGACAAAATCCCCATAAACCCTTATATGAGTGTGGGCAGAAGCGCTCATAAAACTGTATCTCCCCCATTGCTCACCACCTTCCACGCTTTCAAAAAGAAAGGCCGGTCCTTTGTTTTTATATATTTTTTTCAAAAGAGAGACAGGTGTTTCCGTATCTGCCAGGATCTCGACACAGACCGGAATTACATTATAATCTCTTGCCATTTCACTAAACTGCTCTTTATTAGGAAAATGATTTAGCTGCATATTTTCTTTCCTTTGCTTATAGTAATTCTCATAAATATGTTCCGTTTTAAATGAGGAAACTGTTTGAGTGTATTAGACATCGTTAACAAAGAACTTGTGTGCCATATTGCCAATTGGTTAGTATTATTTCTGATACTAAAATCAATTATAATATGCTCGGTCTGTTCTTTCTTGACGATCTCTTATATACGAGTTTTTCGTCGTTTAATACGGAATATATTTATACTGTTTCCCATAAATATATTCCGTTTTAAACGATGAAAAACTCGTATATAAGAGATCGTAAAGAAAGAACAGACCGAGCATATTATAATTGATTGAAGTATCAGAAA
>CAJHXW010000430.1_pt1 | contig 13153 bp, 10 predicted proteins | sample 9198581 | NCBI WGS metagenome assembly CAJHXW01 (sample SAMEA7708328, study PRJEB35096) | sediment metagenome | biome: marine neritic benthic zone biome [ENVO:01000025]; feature: sediment [ENVO:00002007]; material: shallow marine sediment [ENVO:03000034] sea grass bed [ENVO_01000059] ...
CTCGTTGTATTTTGCAACCATTTTATCGCTGCTCAAGATGCTGACATGATCTTCGTCAAAACCATATGTTAAAACTGCCTCAGATTTTGCTTTTGAGTCAAGTTGGCTCTTCAGGGATATTTTACCGTCGTCAAGATTTTTAGAGATCTTGCTATCTCCGGCATATCCAAAAATAAGATAAAACCGGATTTTGGGCGGTATTTTTTTTATAAAAAGTCTTTTTAAAAATTTGCTGCCTGTTGCCACATCTTCCCAACAGGAAATGTGGGCAGGACTGTACTTAACACCAAACCTGGAAACTTCATTCCCTCCGTAAGGAGTAGAAATTGAGATGTATAGCTTCAAAAAATCAAATTTTCCTTTGCTGTCATATTTATTAATCAAGGATCTTGATACCAGACCTCCCATGCTGTGTGCTGTTATATAGAGCACTTTAAATTTATATTTATTATGAAGTACTTCGATTTTTTTATAAAGTATATCAGATATCTTTTCTATCTTCAGCCCAGATGGATAATAAAAAAACCAGGGCTGATAAATATCCCTGTTAATATGATTGACCAAATAATTAAAATCCCGCGGGGATCCTCCTGCACCATGAATATAAAGTATGGGTGTTTTTGATTGGTCATACCGTTCAAGAGAATATATATTGATTCCTTCTTTTATAATAAACTTTGCAGGAGACCACAGGCCCAGGGTGCTGTATTTCCTTGAAAAGATTTTATCGTCAAGGTCTATTACTCCCTCACTTTCAAGACTTAGATTCTTTTTATCTTTATATTCAGATGCTTTTATTGAAATTGGAAAACCAAAGGATTTATCCGGCTTTTCAGACACAACAATATCAAGGTTGCCCATTACCTGATTCGATGTAACAGATACCGTGTCAGGCATTCCATACCAGCCTGCAAAATCATCATCTTCGTATAGCAGGTTTTCGTTAAAGTCTATAAAGGCAGCGACATTATATTCTCCTTCGGTTACATAGAGTGCATACGGACCAGGCTCCTTGAGGAAAATTGAGTCAGCTACCCTTATAATTTGCGCCTTTTGTTTAACAGCGTATTGTTTTAAAAAAGCAACCACCAAAACAGGTCTGGATGTCCGCCCCTTTTTTGTAACTTCTCCCATAAGAACACACGATTTTTTAGGCGAATTGTCCAGATATTGCTCTTCCACCAGTCCCAGGTAATTGCACCCGATGATGAGTGCAACCAGTTGGCAGACAAATAATATTCTAATAAATGATTTAGTGCTACTCATTTGACATCCCTCATCGGTTTTACTAGTTCCCGAATTTTACCTGTTTCTACGGTCTCTAAAAATTCATGCCCCAGACGTTCGCTTTTTTTGATAACCTTCTTCCAGCATTTAACCCGATCCGTATTTCGCCCTTTAAAATGCCAGAAATCATTTCTGTCAGGTATTCTTTTTCGGGGCAGGCGTTCAATGAATGTTTCAGATGGCGCTATGAGTAATACACGATCCATATTTGTCAAAGACGGCTTCCGCCAAAACAGTTTTTTATCAAGCCATCCAGGAATAATGCGGCTTTTATAGTGCGGAAAAAGTACAATCCCTTCCTCCTTGCCTAAAAAAGAAATGTCCATATGGTAGTCGATAACCCCGCCGTCCCTGTACGTGCCTTTTGGTGCTTGGGCAATATTATCCACACCAGACATAATAATTGGTATCGAACCGGATGCAAGCAAAGCTTTCTTTATGTTGTTTGCTTTGACAGGAATTTTTCTGATGGGAAACCCATCCATTGTCCAAAAAGGGGGAAGGGTTCTCTCATCATAAAAGAGAGCCCTTTCAAAAAAGAATCTTAATAGCTTCCTTTCTATTGTATTAAAAAGCATGGCGGCCAGTAATCCAGATGCTAAAAACAGCTTTTTATCGCTGGAAACAGCCCATTTCGACCGCACTGCCATTATGTTCATACGCATATACGGATGATGCAATATTTCATTGATCTTGCTATCATCAATAAAACTATCCATAATACGAATGGTTTCACGTGTTACTTCTTCAGGCCCTGGGTTTGAGCTGTAGCGCTGGTCAAGGTAGGCCGCCTGAAACCGATCGATTGCTTTTCTGTGATTGTTTTGCGAAGCTGCGGCAAATCGCCAGGCACCGATGGAAGAACCAATGAGAAAAAGGGGTTTTGTTCGCATTTTAAACCAGGAGGAAAAAATGACCCGATCAAGGTGATTGAGAACCAGCCACTTGGGTCCGCCAGCCGCACCGGCAATCACTTTTATCATTTCGGGTTTAAGGCCTTCTTCCCTTATTTTTGAAAACGCTTTTTTCCCGGCAAGAAATACTAAATTTTCAGTTGTGGAATTCAAAATCATAAGTCCTTTGAAAATGTTTCAAATAGAATATATTGTAGAAATGAAACGAAATTGAGTCAATTAAAAACGAATATTTGATCTTTTATCTTGACTCTTTTTTTATCCAAGGCTTTACATCGGTGTAAAGATCATCGAATATTTATAGTAATTCTCATAAAACGGAATATATTTATGGGAAACAGTATAAAACAAAGCGATATAAAGGAGGCTAAATGATGAGTGACACTTACGAACGATTAAGACAACGGCTTGACGATCTGGCCACCGGGTATCCTGCGACCGAAAGCAGGATTGAAATTCGTTTGCTGAAACGGTTGTTTACCGAGGAAGAAGCCGAGCTGTATCTACAACTGTCACCCTTTTTGGAAAAACCCCAGGATGTAGCCAACCGTTTGAAACGTGATGTCCAGGAGCTATCGCCGATTTTGGAGCGCATGGCTCAAAAAGGGCATTTATTCAGAAAACGCAAAGGCGATCTGGTCCGCTATGCGGCGGTACCGTATGTGGTGGGTATTTTTGAACACCAGCTGGGACGGATGGATGAAGGATTTGCCAGAGACCATGAAGAATACTTTGAAACAGCTTTTGGCAAGACGATACTATCATTTAAAACACCCGTGTTGAGAACTGTCCCTATCAACCGGCAGCTGGTGGCAGATTACCCGGTGGCGCCGTTTGAGGATGTGCTTCAGGTTATAGAAAGTCAGAAAAAAATTGCTGTCGCCCCCTGTGTTTGCCGGACCACGACCAAACTGGCGGGCAAAGAATGTGATAAACCAGTGGAAAATTGCTTTTCCTTCGGCTCCCACGCCGAGTATTATGTTGAAAATGGAATGGGTCGTTATATAACCATAGACGAAGCCAAAGAGATTGTTAAAAACAATGAAAAAGCCGGTCTGGTTATGCAGCCGTTTAACTCTCAGAAAATAGGAGGTATGTGCAGCTGCTGCGGCGACTGCTGCGGGGTGCTCCGGTCGTTGAAGATGCATCCTAGTCCTGCCGAAATGGTACAGAGCAATTATTTCGCCCGGATCAACGAAGAGGAATGTACCGGTTGTGAAACCTGCCTCCAGCGCTGCCAGATGGAAGCCATTGACATTATAGATGAAATAGCGACAATTAATCTTGTCAGGTGCATAGGATGTGGTCTGTGCGTCACCACCTGTCCTGAAGAAGCCTTAAGCTTAATTAAAAAACCGGAAGACCTGCAATACCTGCCTCCTAGAACCGGTATGGAAACCTACATCAAGATTGCACAAGAGCGGGGCAAGATATAATGAAAAAGGAGGAAACAGATAAATGAAAGACGAAAGGGGCGTTTATTATTACCCTAACCTTCAAAATAAGAAAATTCGCACGTATGTGTGCAAAAAAAAAGGAGAGATTTTTTTCAGACTTTTAAATTCTGATGATCCAGGGCTCTGGGAAGAACATGGCTGGCTTCCTTACGAAGCAATTAAACAGGCGGCTGCTTTGAACCAGAAAAAAGATTTCGATGCGAAACAGGTTTACGATATAAATTTGGCAAAAGTACTTCTCGACGGAAAAGAGTGAAGATTATCCTTACAAATAATTTAAGGCTTTCCAATGTTCCGTCGGAGCTTATGGCCATACTGATACAGAGGCTGGAATTTGCAAATCCAAAATGGATTGAAAACGCCAGGATGGGCAGATGGAACAGAGGTACGCCCAAAACCCTTAAGTTTTACGATAAGATAAAAAACACAGGTTTGTGGATTCCGCGGGGATATATGCGGCAGCTTATACTTTTGTGCAGACGCCATAAAATAAAATTTCAGATCGAAGATAAAAGACGCCATCTTAAAAAAATTGAATTTTCATTTGCAGGCAGACTTAAGCCTTTTCAGAAGGAAGCGGTCGACAGGATGTTGCCCAAAGAATTCGGAACATTAAGTTCTCCCACAGGTTCAGGAAAAACCGTCATGGCATTGTATATCATTTCAAAGCGCAGTCAACCTGCTCTAATTGTGGTTCACACGAAAGAATTGGCTTTTCAGTGGATTAATCGGGTTGAGACTTTTTTAAAAATTCCAGCTTCTGAGGTGGGCTTTATTGGTGGGGGTAAAAAGAAGATAGGAAAAGAAATCACGGTTGCCCTGGTTCAATCTCTCTATAAATGTGCGATAGAAGTCTCGCGGCACATTGGGAATCTTGTGGTCGATGAGTGCCACAGGTCCCCGAGCCGTACCTTTACAGAAGCTGTCACCGAGTTTGATTCAAAATATATGCTTGGTTTAAGCGCCACCCCTTATAGAAGGGATAAACTTTCAAAATTGATTTTCTGGCATATGGGAGATGTGCACCACGAAGTTGATAAAAATCATCTTATTGAAACCGGGGATGTTTTGCCTGTCAGTGTGGTTACGAGAGAAACCGATTTTAAACCCTATTTTGATCCTGTCAATCAATACAGCAAAATGCTGTCGGAACTTACAATGAACGATAAAAGAAACCATCTTATAGCAGCAGATGTAGCAAAAGAAACGTTAAAACAAAGGGGCGTTTGTCTGGTGCTTTCCGACCGGAAAAAACATTGCGAAACCCTCTTGTCCCTGCTTCAATATAAATATAAAATACCAGCCGAGCTTCTGACGGGAAGCTTAAGTGCAGATCATCGGCAGAAAGTGCTTGACCGATTAAATATGGGAAAAGTAAAGGTTTTAATTGCCACAGGTCAGCTTATAGGAGAAGGTTTCGACTGCAAGGGCCTGTCAACACTATTCCTTGCAACACCAATACGATTTAGCGGAAGAGTTATTCAATACCTTGGAAGAATACTCCGTCCTGCACCAGGTAAAGAAACAGCCCGGCTTTTTGATTATATAGATATTAACGTTGAACCGTTAAAAAATGCGGCAAGGGCAAGGCAGAAGGTCTATAATGGTTGAAGTTTAGCGCTTTGTTTGATGAAAACTGCGTTTGAGAAACGCTTTTCTTTAGGCCTTGAACGCCGCGGAAGGATGTTCCTCAAGCCCCGATGGTTTGCACCCAATACCTTTCTTTTTCTCAAGTTCTTTTTTAATTGCTATTCCGATATTTTCCAGCATATACGGCTTTTTCAAATATGCCCCTGCGCCAAGTTCTTGAGCCTCTTTTACCCTGTTGGTTTCAGAAAATCCGCTTGTAATGATCGCCTTTTGTCCGGGGTGTAATTTAATAATTCTTTTATATGTTTCCAGTCCGTCTATTCCGGGCTCCATAATCATATCGAGTACCAGAAGATCGGAAGATCTTTTTTTCATAAGATCAACCGCTTCTTCGCCACTCGCTACGGTAGTAACTGAATAACCAAGTTTTTCTAGCAATCCTTGAGCGACATACCTTTGCTCTTCCACATCATCAACCACCAGGATGGACTCTCCATTACCCATATAATCTTTAGTGAATAAATGAGTTGTATCTTTTTCTATTTCCTGTCTTGTAACAGGAAAATAAAGGGTGAAGATCGTTCCTTTTCCTTCGATACTTTCTACGTCTATATATCCCTTATGGTCTTTTACAGTCCCCCAAACAATAGCCATGCCAAGACCGGTTCCACTCCTTCCCATCACTTTTTTAGTATAAAAAGGTTCAAATATTCTTTCTAAATCCTCCGGTGATATACCTGTGCCGTTATCTGCAACGGTTAAAACAACATAGTCATCTTCTTCTACATCATCATAACTTCCTACAGGCATGTCTATATATCGATTTTGAGTGGTTATGTTAATTCTTCCACCTTCGGGCAGTGCTTCAGCGGCATTTGAGACAAGATTCATAACGATTTTAGACAGGTGAACCGGAGAGCCTGATATTTTAAGCAAATTTGAGTCCAGAGAGGTTTTAACTTCAACATCCGGATGGTATGATTTGAGTTTATTATATTCCGGACTTTTGAAATATTCAGAAATTATTTCGTTTAAATTTATTGCTTTGGTAACAGCAACACCTCTTCTTGTCATGGTCAGCAAATCATGGACCATAATTGAAGCTCTTTCACCTGATTTTTGTATGGTCTGGACAGGCTCTCTTAAAGGGCTGCCTTCGGGGAGGTCCATTAATAGCAAATCCGGGTAGCTCACAAGACCTGAAAGGATATTATTAAGATCATGAGCTATGCCTCCAGCAAGGGTTCCGATTGCTTCCATCTTCTGGGCGTGTAATAGTTTTCTTTCAGCCAGAATAAGTTCTTTGGTTTTCTTTTCCACTTTTTTTTCAAGAACCTGATTCTGGTTAAGAATTATTTTATATAGCTGGGTGTTTTCCAGTGCATTTGCGGTATTCATTAAAATGATGGACAAGAGGGCATTAGAATAATCGGCAACAACATGTCCTTTAACCGGTAATAAACCGACAAACATGCCGCGTACCCGAGAAGGGGTGGAAATGACATGCAATACAAATTGTCTTGTATTGTCTTGAGATGAAATTGTAATCCCCCTTCTTTCTCTAAGCGCCCATGCAAAAGAGCCCTCATCAATCATGAACTCTATTTCTTTTTTAACATAACCTTCAAACTGATCAGGATCAAATACAGCAGGGATAAAATCCGAATTATTCTCCTCTTTAATATGATATAAAACACATGTGTCAAACGGTATAATTTTTTTTATCCGTCCTGCAGTCGCCTGCAAAATCAGTTTAACATCTTTTTCCCCATTTATGATCTCTAAAAAGTCACCCATGGAGAGCGCCATCTCCAGGGCGTTCTGTACAAACCGCCTGTTTTTTTCCAGGTATGCGATGCGCTCTACAAGTTTTTTTTGCTCTTGGACGGTCATAGTGCTTTCAGCTATTTAAAGAAACTTTCAACGGCATTAAACTGGTGTGTGGCCAGTCGTATCACAGGATCGAAACAGCTCGGTGAAAGGCCCAGCCTGTTAAAAGCCCTGCGGTCAAAATTTGGAACAAATCTTTCTCCACTGGTTCCAATTTCCAGACTGTGGGCAATAATATCAGCCAGATGAACAATGGTCGCAGAAGTCTGGTTATTTGCACCTGAGGGGTTGTGGTGATAGAATACATTATTTTCTATGGAAAAGGGAATTTTCCATTTTTTTAACAAATCCCTGCCAATGTCTGTGTGTCGGCAGCCAATACCTTTTTTTTCTTCCTTGTGAAGAAGTGCTTTTGAACTTTCAGCTCTTATTAATATTTTTTTGGCCTGCTCAGGGTAATATTTATAAAGGATCAGTCTGCCTAAATCATGTAAGAGTCCTGAAACAAACAACTGTTCTGTTTGAGCGATATTTTTATATGCACATAAAACCCTGGAAATTATCGCACATGCGAGACTGTGCTTTAAAAAGAGATGCATGTCGACCATGTCTTTAGGAATATCTTTAAAAATAGAAATGGTGTGGATCCCCAGGGCAAGACTTGATATCTCCTGGGTGCCTATGAGCGTTACCGCCCGCGGAATCGTGTCTATTTTACTGGGAAAGGCATACAGCGGTGAATTTACTATTTTCAGCAGGATGGCTGCCAGGCTGGGGCTTTTGCTAACTACCCGTGCGATATCTTCGGCAGAGGCCAAAGGATTTGCAATAACCTCATTTAACTCAAAAGCTGTGGAAGGAATCTCCGGAAGCTTAATTCCCTGGTAAGCGATATTATTACGTAAATCGCTCATTAACTTCTCTTTTGAATCCTCGACAATATCGACCATCTTTTTTTTATCTGCTCTATAGATATCTCTTCTGCTTTTAGATAAAACAGAAAGCCGGAAAAGCTCTTTCATAGCAGGATGCCCAAGATCCACGTGGCGAAATAGATATTCTGTACTTTCTTTTACTCTTTCCGGTAATTCCGGATCGATTTCCTTCCTGGTGATTTCTTCATAAACCGGATCGTCTGTGACTACATTTACTTCGGTTATTCCCCACATTTTTAACGTTCTTATATGTTTAGATTTTATCTTAAGATTTTTTGATAAGAGAAGTCTGGCGTTCAGATCTCTAACATCTTCTGACAGCACCATATTTTCTTTTAAACGATCTATCTGAATGATACCCATTTTATACCTTACACATTATTGTTGGTTTCCTAAAAAACCAAATTTTTCCTCCCTTTAATATTATGCAATTTTCATACCGAATAAACTGGTAGAATAATATATTGATATTACAATAAATAATCAATTATCAAAAAATATATTTCCAAACGAACAGTAACTGGCTAAGGGGAACGTCAAGAATTTGTCGGTTTTAAGATAGCTGTAGGACAAGACATGAGGAAAGCCAAAGACTGGCCTGTTTAAGCAGTTATAAGCGCAGTCACATTTAATAAATCGGCTCAAGAAAATTTAAAGCAAATCCTATAATCAACTGAAAAAGAAGAGCTTTTGGGAAATGAAAAAACCAAGATATGACACAACAGATAGCTTTTTATTTATTTTTTTGTTTTTCAAGCATTTTTATATGCTTTTCAGTGGTAAGCTTCATTGTATCATTTTTAATATATTGGGTCGGATCGATATCACCTTTTTTTACAAAATGAATTTCAAGTGAGTGCTTCCCAACAATGATAATATCGTTGTTCTTTAAATTCTTTTTTGTAATCCTGATGTTATTGAGGTATGTGCCGTTTGTGCTGTTTAAATCTTCAATATAATATTCTCCGCCTCGGTTCACAATCCTTGCATGCATCTTTGATACCGCCAGGTTTTCAACAACGATATCATTTTCTGCATTTCTGCCGATCACAATTTCATCTTTTTCGGATTCAATTGTCTTAAGAATTTTATCATTAAACTTTAATAATATTGTCAGCATGGCGCACCTCCTGATATATAACGGTCATTTTAACCCAATCTTGATAGAATTGTCAATCCAAACCACTTAATTTTGCAGAGTAAACGCATTTGGAAAAATTAAATAAACTTTGATGCTGGTTATAGCTCACCTGTACCATTGTACCATCTATTCGGTACTCACTGGGGAACACGACGATATCTGAAAATATATTTGCCGGCGGAACCTGAGTCTAAACCAGCCCCAACATATGGATTATCATGGCGGAAATGATCGTCTCTGCCAGTATGGGCTTAACAAAAAGGATTTGAGGCAGCGATGGGATACTGTGATCATTTGTTTAGGATTTCAACGGCAATTGGGCTATTCTCCAGGCGAATTGTTGATAATCAGCAAAGCGATAACGGTTCACCAAAAATAGCTTTGAGGAGAAGCTCTTCGACCCCTCAACTAACTGCAAAATAGGGGGAGTTGCCTATAGGGAATAATAAAAAGCGGCTCGTTATGGCGGGCGTGTCAAGCCCTTTCCTGCCACGGGCTAAAAGGGTTCTGGCAGAAAAGGGCTTTTTTTAATATCTGTATTTACTTTTTGCGGGAAAGGATGATTTCTATTCTTCGATTCTGGCTGCGGCCTTCTTCATCATCATTAGACGCCACAGGTTTAAAGTAACTGTAGCCGATGGCTGACAGCCTTTCAGGCTCTATACCACCATCTTCCTGAAGATAACGAACGACTGCTGAAGATCTGGCAGTTGATAATTCCCAGTTGCTTGGAAATCTACTTTTAAGCGCCGACCCCACAGCGACATTATCAGTGTGTCCTTCAACCAGAATATTATGGTTTCTATCTTCCCGGATTGACTCAGTAAAAGAAAGAAGAATCTCTTTTCCCTTTTCATTAATTTTTGTACTCCCTGAATTAAAAAGTATCTTATCAACAAAAGTCAATCTTAGCTTGCCTTCTATATCTTCAATTTTTACCTGCTGGTTTGCGATCTGCTCTTTTAAACCCACTTCAATCTTATTCTTCGTTTCCTCAAGATGTGAAATGACCTTTGTCTTTTCTTTTACAATCTCTCTTTCTTTCTTGAGTTTTAGATCCAAATCCCTTCTTGCCTGTACAAGATTTTGTTTTTCATTTTCCAGATCACTATGTTTATCCTCCAAATCGGCCAGTTCCTTTTGGTTCTGTTCAAGCTTTTGTCTTGTATTTTGCAGGTCGGTCTCAAGTTCCAGGTATTTACCTTTTGAAACACATGACAAAAACAGCAGGCTTATAAAACATAGAATACAAAATAGATGATTTTTTGACATGATAATTTCTCCTTTTTTAAGTTTTTTTACTGCCACTTTACCATTGTGGCATTCATTTTTTGATGTTTCTTTTTTGTGCCAATATCTCTGTGAAACTTAAAATAAACGATTGAGCCCTCATTTTTTGCATTGCTTGCTATCTGAACCTATAAAATGCTAGCAAAAATTGTTCCAAAATGATTAATTAAAAAATATTCATATAAATACAAACAGTTAAGAAGCATTAAATATTTAAAACACCGGTTTTATCCATAAAATGTCTTATTTAGTGCAAATAATCAGTACAATTATGTGCAGCAAAAGATATTAAGATTTGTTCTTAGGCTTTGTATGACCTTTTGCTTTAAGCCATCTCTTTGCGTTTCCACTTCCGAGTCTTGCGGCCTTTTTTATATCCCTTAAACCCTCACTTTTCTTTCCGATCCTTCTATAAGCCATTCCCCTATGAAAATAAGCGTTTTTTGCTCTGGGGGCCAAATCGATTGATGAAGAAAAATCCTTAATTGCATTTTGATATTGCTTCATTTTCATGTAAGCAATACCCCTTTGAAAAAAATGCATATACTTCGGATGATGTTCTATGGCCACATCAAAGGCGGATATTGCTTTTTTATATTTACCCCTGTTAAGGAGAGCCAGACCGTTTTCAAATGATTCCCATGAATTGATGATTTCAGATGATTGGCTGAAATCGCGATTGATTATTATTAAATTTTCTTGAACTCTGGCCAGTTCCCTTTTCAATTCTTGAATTTTTTCTATTGATTTATCATTAATAGTTTCCAGCTTTTTTATTTTTCCTTCACCTTTAGTATCTTTCTTTAGCGCATCAAGGGCCTTTGCCACACCATCCGGATCAGCTTCAATTCTTGCGGTTAGAGAATATGTTTTCCCATTCCATTTCTCCTGTAAAATCTCTGTTTTAACAATCCCTGCACTCAAGGTTATAATCTCATCTTTTGTTAGCTGGTTATTCACAATTTCTGTTTTGGTCTCAAGATATGTGCCAAGCCTTTCCAATAACAGCCTTTTAACCTGCAATAATGAAATGGCCCGACATGTAATCTTACTGTCTGCTTCACTTGCATCGTAAATGTATTTTTCTTCAAAAGATAGCACTCTGGCTTGAGTTATAGCAGGAAAAAGAAAAACACATAAATAAAATAGTAGGTATTTCTTCATCTGGAATCTCCTTGTTTGAAAAACTTCACTTTGTATGAAGTTATGGTTATATAGTAATTCTCATAAATATGTTCCGTTTTAAATGAGGAAACTGTATAAATGGACCGTTTAGACTTCAGGCGGCAGTCATAGCAAATGAGCAAAATCGTTTTTTATCACATCAAGAAGTTCTTCACCTATGGCAAGACCGATATCTATAAACTGCGGACCGTACTTTTTACCGGTTTTTGTCCGAAAAGTAGTTTTTATTTTCAAAAGCCCATCCATTCCCTCTGGATAACGATCAAGAAATGTTGAAAGAGGGGGGTTGTAAAACCGTACCATATCCCAGACAGTATCCATAAAATTATCCGGTCCCCATCTGAATTTATCCGCATCATACAGACAGTCGGAGATAAGCGGCCCATCAGCAGTGCTTATTGCATCGTTATTTTTAAAGGCTTCATGATTATGTATGGCATTGCATATATCATTAATTTCATCCGGTGAAACCGGATATGTTTCAAGCAATTTCCTGGCAAAGATCGCTCCATGTATGGCGTGATCTTTGCGTTTCCGTTTTATATCATGGAGAAGACCGGTACATTGAACAATACACACTTTCCGACGGATCATATCTTCAGAATATCTTTTAAGCGTACCTTCAATAACCATTAAAGCCCCGCCATCAAGGGCGACTTTGATTGAGTGTTTCATCCCATGACCGTAATCATCCTCTATGTTCGCAGCAACATATGATTTCAGCCTGGAAATCACAGGATCGGCCTCAAAATAATAGCGGGATAATTCGTTTTCCCCGGGAAAGTCTTTGTAAAAGTCAGGAGTGGGAAAACGGGAAACAATTTGACGGGCTCGTTTGCGAATACGAGCGTAGATAGGCATCATCTCTTTGTAAAATTTATTTTAATGTTGCCGTGTTAAAGGGAGCCGACATATAAAGACCTTTGCAGATAAGCGCAGATTTCGAAAATTCGCTTTATGACTGATTTCTGCGTCAGGTTCAAATATTAATCCGTCTGAGGCGGATCGTCTTTATTAGGCTCGAAAATAAATTACCATTTTTTAAAGGTCTCACATCGAATATTCGTGTCGTGCGCCTCTTTTATTTAGGTCCTAATGAAAGATGAAAAACTATACGGAGAGTGAAAAAGCTCTGCCGCATACCTTCCACTTGTCATCTTCTTTGATGATATTCAATGTCTCGTCAACTTCATAGGTTTCGCCAATAAAAAATAATTTACCAATAATGGTAAAAACCGGATTTATCATACGCTTTCTTTCACAGGTGATTCTTATTTTAGCCTCCGACTCATCACGGCTTACGATATCGGTTTTTATGTGGTACAACATACTTCTCATATAGTTGAATTTAAAACCAAGATCCAGGGCATCCTGTGCAACCTGTTTGATATATTTGTCCACAACATCTTCTTCCATAAGCTCTTTGCAGACATATTCAGACATAGAGGCGTCAAGGCTGAAATATGCTTTTGTAAATTGCACAGCTGTTTTGCCCGGAGTGCTCCTTTTATCTGCCATACCAAG
>CAJHXW010000133.1_pt1 | contig 13060 bp, 12 predicted proteins | sample 9198581 | NCBI WGS metagenome assembly CAJHXW01 (sample SAMEA7708328, study PRJEB35096) | sediment metagenome | biome: marine neritic benthic zone biome [ENVO:01000025]; feature: sediment [ENVO:00002007]; material: shallow marine sediment [ENVO:03000034] sea grass bed [ENVO_01000059] ...
AGTTTGGCCGTCACCAATATAGAAGATCGGCTTTACCGCGTACTCAGCAGCGTCGCCAAAGAACATGGGATGCTCAGTCCTCAGGGAATCGTGATCCAATTTCCTTTAACGCATGAGGACATGAGTTTTTTAACAGGAGCCCACCGGGTCAGCATTACCCGTGCCATGAAAGCGCTAAAAAAAGCGGGCAAAATTATCCATGAGGACAAACGGCTCATCCTGCCTGCGTTGGAAACAGCGTAATGAACGCTCCCATCCAAACAAATCGGCTGTGGTAATCCATTCGGGTAATCCCATTAAAAAAAAATGATCTTTTCTGTCCAAATTTCCTCATTTTTCTTTTTTTTTAAACATGTAACAGTTGTTACAGACTTCTTCATGTCTGGCACCTATAGTGCAATAAAGTCAATCCCAGCAATACAAGGGAGTTGAAATACTAACAACGAGGAGATTTCGCATGACACTGAAACAAGAGAATACACAGTTTATGGAAAGCATTCCCTCTATTTTTTACTGTAAATCGAAATGCAGCGGTTGCTTTGATACTGTCGGCTTTTCTCAGCTTGAAGATTCATCTATAAAGACCGAACATGATAATAATGTAATTCCTCTCAAGCCGAAAAAGTCCAGGAAAGTCTATACAGGAAAAGGAGATCTAGGAAAGTGCAATTTGCTTTCTGGTGAACGTATAATGAAAGATGCCGATCAGGTTGAAGCCGGCGGTGACGTCGATGAACTAAACTCTGTACTTGGTCTTCTGGTTAACGTGCTGCCGCGTAAAGCGTCATGGTTATCAATTGAAATTGAAGAGATACAGGAATCCCTTTTCCAGATTGGAGCCTTGATTTCCACGGATCCGAATTCATCCCTGTTAAACAGGCTGAAGCCGGCTTTCCGGGAGCAGGTTCGATCCCTGGAAAAGTCGATTGATTTTATGGATCAGCAATTGCCGGAACTCAAAAAATTCATCGTTCCCGGGGGGCATATAAGCGCGGCCCAGGCTAATGTTGCCCGATCCGTTTGCCGTCGAGCAGAAAGGCATGTGATTAAACACTTTAAGAATGATAAGTTGAAAGAATTGCCCGAGGTGATGAGAAACGTTCTCGCATATCTGAATAGGCTGTCAGACTTTCTATTTGTAGTGGGCCGGTATTGCAATTTCCTGGTCCATTCCGTTTGGGATACAACAGATCAGCCTATACCATTTTCAGGAAAAGCTGTCTGAATTGATTCAATAGCGACCCGTGAAACCTTAACGGCATCATTATTGGGCATGTGTCGGATAAAACCCGTTAAAGATGCTCTGACAATAAAAAGAAAGTTCTGAAAGGGATAAATTGAATAATCCGCTCATAAAATTAATGGAAGCCTACCAAAAAGGCAACAGATCGGTCTTTCATCTGGGCCCATTTTTGCCTTTGTCGTGCATCCGGGAAAGGGGATTGCCGTTTCATTCCATTAAAACGGAATATATTTATGAGAAACAGTATAACACAACTTTGGCAGCCAAATATAGATCTACTACGCTAAACATGCTAAGCAAAACATTGCAATAGATTAGAGATTGGAGGAGATCATGTCCATTGGCATCATTTGCTGTCGATCCCTGGAAAAAGAAATGCGCGCCGTGACCCGGAACCACACCGGGATCACCCGGATGGAGGTTTTGAACTGGGAACTGCATATCGATCCGGACCGGCTCCTGGCGACGGTGACCGAAAAGATCCGCTCCATGGAAGATGAGGTTCAGGCGGTGCTGCTGGGATATGGGCGATGCCAGGCCATGGACCGGCTGCCCAATGATTTCAAAGTACCGGTGCTGAGGCCGGCGGCGGAAGACTGCATCGGTATCCTGTTGGGACAAAAGCGATATGAGGAAGAGCTTCAGCGTGAGGCGGGCACCTGGTTTTTTACTCCCGGATGGACCGAAATGGGTATGGATTTCGTTTTCCACGAACTGCAGATCAGCCAGATAGCCGATAAATTCATCGCCAGGGGCAAAGACCCCATGGAACTGGCCCACCGTATGCTGAAGGACTATACCCGGGGGCTTTTTATCGACATGGCGGTAGGGGATCAGACCGAACTGCTGCAAAAGGCCCATGAAATTTGCAGGGAATTTGGGCTTAGACTGGAACGTACCTGCGGCTCTCTGACCCTGCTGGAAGAAACCCTGCAAAAAGCCTTGGCAGCGGCGGGGTAGCTTCAATACCGAAATATGTATATTTCATTATATGATATCTGTATGTTTGAGGTAATCAAGATGGTCACGATATATTGATGCGTAATGATTATAGTATCAGTTGCTACAGTCATTTACCCGAGTGCCTCTTATGATGCAGATAAAAACAAAGCAACGGAAAGAATCGACAGATATGCAAGCTCAAATCATTGGTATATCCGGCAGCTTTATAAAAAACAGCAACTCGGGCCGCTCAATTGAAGCTGTTTTCAAATACAGCGGTCTATTATTAATCGTAGATTAAACAAAGGGAGGTTACATCATGAAAGTTTTAGTTTCTTATTTTAGCCAGAGTGGAAATACGGAAAAGATCGCTAAAGGTATCTGGGAAGAAGCATCCCAGGCGAATGAGGCAGATTTGAAAAAGCTTGAGGACGTCGGAGCTGAAGATTTCGCTGGATATGATTTCATCTTCATCGGTTCCCCCCTCCATTCAGCTAATCTGTCTGCGCCGGTCAAAGAGTTCTTGACTAACATTCAGGCAGGTTCGGGCCAAAAAATGGCTGGTTTCATTACCCATTTCGCACCTGCCTATCCGGACCAGGATATGGAAAAATTTACAGAACCAATAAAAGCAGCCTGCCAGGAAAAAGGCATTGAATACAAGGGCTGTTTTGACTGCCAGGGAGAGCTGACCGAATCTTTACACGAAGCAGTACAGAAGAAACTTAATTTATCAAACGAGCAGTGGGCGGATATGGTCAAACAGATGACGGGGCACCCCAACGAAGAAGACGTGGCAAACGCCAAAGCGTGTGCAAGAGAAGTTTTGGCCTGATTTCAAACCCATGTACATAAATTGCGGGATGAGATGAAGGTTGACGACCCATTTCAGATCCAAAGAAGTAATAGAGAGAAGACTCGATTGTCGAGTTTGTATGCTTTTCCAGTCTCCATAGGCAAGCTGATCTGCAAAATAGGTTGCTCTCAAACTTGGAGAAACCAACTAAAAATAGGAGGAAACATGAAAAAAGCTATCGTAATTTTTACATTGTGTGCATTGCTATTCGTCACGGGTTGTGCGACTCTTTACCCTTCCGGTTCCATATACACTAATATAAATCTTCCTGTGACAGTCACAGCAAACAGTGGAACCGCAATCAAAGTAGGCATATCCCAATGTACCAGTATTCTTGGTGCTGTGGCTATCGGCGATGCCAGCATTGAAGCTGCCAAGAAAAACGGCGGCATAACAAAGGTGCATCATGTTGATTATGGTGTTAAGAACATCCTGGGGATTATCGGAACATACAAAACCACCGTCTACGGAGAATAATTAAACAACTGCTGAATAATTGAGTACACAGCCGATGTTGGTGAGGTGCGATGTCCCTCATTAACACGGCTGACTCGTCCAGACAGGAAATTGGGAAATACTATCCCCAGAATTTAAAAAAATGGTGTACCGGTCCGTGACCATGGCCAATTTTATACTTTGACCCGGCACGAATGGCTTCATTAATGAATGTTTTGGCCATTCTTACAGCTTCTTCAATCCCACATCCTTTTGCCATGCAGGAAGCAATTGCCGAAGAGAGTGTGCAGCCGGTTCCATGATTGTTTTTGGTCTTTATACGCTTTCCTTCAAGTACGACAAACCTGTCTTCTTGGGCAAGATACAGATAATCAGTGCTGTCGTTCTCTTTTAGGTGTCCACCTTTTATAAGCACGCTCCGGCTGCCATAAGTAGACAGATCTTTTGCACCTTTTTTAATATCCTCAAAACCGTGCAATTTGCAATCCAATAGAACCGAGGCTTCTGGAAGGTTGGGGGTTACGATAGAAGAAAGGGGCATCAGGTGTATTTTAATCGCTTCAATCGCATCGTCTTGAAGAAGTTTATCTCCGCTTTGGGCCACCATCACAGGGTCAAGAACAATTTTGTCTATTTTATATTTTTTCAAAACCTGCGCCACGGTCTGAATCAGTTCAGCGGAGTAAAGCATTCCGATCTTTACCGCATCAACACCGATATCAGAGAAAACAGCTTCCATTTGTATTTCGGCAAAAGCGGGTGGCACGGCGTGGATACCTGTCACTCCTTTTGTGTTTTGTGCGGTCAGGGCGGTAATCACAGACATGCCAAAGCAGCCCATGGCAGAAAAGGTTTTTAAATCCGCCTGAATCCCGGCTCCTCCACCGCTGTCTGATCCGGCAATGGTGAGCACTTTATAATATGCACGATCTATATTTTGATTATTCGTATCTTTTTCATTCATTTTACTATCCCGTTATTATGATCCTAATAACTCTCTGCCCCTTCAATTATTTTGATTTAAAATGATCCCACCCTTCAGGTTGGAATCCTGTTACCCGGCCCGATGAATCGATAATTTCCATTTTTCCTGGATCTGTTATCTTTCCAATGGGATAAAGAGGATGATTAAAGGTTTTTACATATTTTTCGGTTACATCATCGGCATGATCCGGTGAAACCGTGCATAGCAATGTATAATCTTCACCGCCTGCAAGTGCAAATTCAACAGGATTTAAATCAAACCGATTACAAAAATAGGTCAGATTTTCTGAAACAGGAATTTTTTCAGCAAACAGGCGAACACCCGCATTGCTTTCCTTTGCAATATGTCCGATATCGGAAGAAAGCCCGTCACTGACATCAATGGCTGCATGAACACCGTTTTGGGTTGCCAGAAATCGGCCTTCGCGCAGAAAAGGCTTGGGAAGAATATGGGAATGAAACAGTTCTTTCAACTCTTTAGAATCAGACGGTATATGGTTTAGAATCATGTGCAATCCTGCGCGGCTATCACCCAAAAAACCGGTGGAAAAGATAATATCTCCACTCTGGGCTGCCTTTCTAAGGAGCATTTCCTCCTTCCGGACACTGCCTGTCACAGAAATATTGATAATGAGGTCTACGATGGATGAGGTGGTATCCCCGCCAAGAATGTTGACATCAAATTGACCGGCCAGATCTTTTATCCCACGGTAGACATCTTCCAGAAAGTCTATGGAACAATCTTGCGGAATAGCAACACTGACAAAGGTTTCCTTTGCCGTTCCGCCCATGGCTGCAATATCGCTTAAATTGACAGCCAAAGATTTATATCCCAGATTAAATCCGTCTGTTGCATTTCGCAAAAAATGAACCCGCTCAACCAGCAAGTCTGTGGTGACCAGGGAAACAAAGGCAGAATCTGTATAAAATGCCGCCGCATCATCACCGATTGCCTGAATAATATTGTCCGGACGGATTAAACAGCCTTGACTGATTTTTTCGATAAAGCCGAATTCTCCAATATCTTTTAACTTCATGAGATACGGGCCTTTTTTATCATAGCATTTAATTTTTCGGCAGCTTTTTGAGGATCATCTGCGGAAACAATGGCTGACACAACGGCAATGCCGTCGGCGCCGTTTAATATCACTTCGCCTGCGTTTTTGCAGTTTAAACCGCCAATGGCTACTTTGGGAATCTTCACAACCCGGCTGATTTCTTTTAATCCGTTAAGACCAAGGGGCGCTGCAGTATCGGTTTTTGTCGGGGTGGTATAAATCGGACTGACTCCGATATAATCTGCACCATCTTTTTCAGCACGGATTGCATCCTCAAACGATTCAGCCGAAATTCCGATGATCATCGAATTTTGCAGAATATCTTTTGCCATCTGAAGCGGCATATCTGTCTGCCCCAGATGGACGCCGTCTGCACCAACGGCCTGGGCAACATCCAGACGGTCATTGATGATCAGCGGGATATTGTTTTGTTTTAAATACTCTTTTACAGATAGTGCTTCTTCAATAAATTCACGTGTAGAACAGTCTTTCTCTCGCAGTTGAACGCAGGTTACGCCTCCGGCAACACCGGCTTTGACAATTTCAAGGGTGGTTCTTCCCCTGGAAAGAGCTCTGTCGGTGACAAGGTATAAAGAATAATCGATTGAGGTAATTTCAAAACGTCCCCTTTTGTCCGATATCTGCGTCAGGCTCATATTTTAATCCTCGAAAGACTACATGTATTCCTGTGGTTAAAATATTCGCCTTCCTTGATCTCGAACAAAATTGAGCATTTTAAAACTATCTCAAATGATTCAGGTTTCATTTTAATATACCTCGATCATTTCTTAATTCAGGCCTCAATTCGGCAGCCGGATTGAAGTTTTTCCGGTGTGATGAGATACAGTGCATCGAGCATCTCAATCATAAAGTTTCCCGGCGCCTGGGCTTTTTCGCCGGCAACTTCTCCAGCCAATCCAAAAAATGCGAGTGCGGTTGCCGCTGCGCTGAACGGATCAGGGTCTACAGCTAAAAATGCACCGATAACCACGGTTGCCGTGCATCCGGTTCCGGTGACACAACTCATAAGCGAATGACCATTGGAAATATGCACGGTGCGTTCACCGTCAGTAACTCGGTCAACAGAACCTGTAATCGCTAATGTGGTTTTAAGTTCTTTAGCCAGGATTTTAGCGGTGTCTGCTGCATCTTTAACACTGTGAATAGAATCTACGCCTTTGGTTTTAGAATCTTTGTTTTTAAGGGACAAAATTTCAGATGCGTTTCCCCTGATCACGCTGATGTGGGTTTTATTAATGATATTTTTGGCAGACTCCGTTCTGAGCAAGGTCGCGCCGGACCCGACCGGGTCAAGTATGATAGGGGTTTTCAAGGCGGTTGCTTTTTTTCCGGCTATAATCATGGAATCAATCCAGCCATCAGTTAGGGTCCCGATATTCAGCACAAGCGCACCGGCAAAGGAGACCATCTGTTCGACCTCATTTGGCGCGTGGGCCATAACCGGCGACGCACCCATGGCAAGAAGTGCGTTTGCCGTATAATTCATGACAACGAAATTGGTTATATTATGAATCAGTGGTTTATTTTTCCTTACAGCATCTAAATTTTCGGCAGCTTTTAAAGATAGGTTCTCCATGTTTTAACTCCTGTCTGTTTTTGTGGTGAAGAGGGGCTGCAGGCAGATTGTTCCCATTAAAAAAAGCCGTTTGGCAAGGAAACGGCTTTTTGCGGATTTATGAATGATGAATATGTCGTTTCCCTACGCTGGAATTATCCAGATCAGGTTCAAAGGGTGTAATCTCAGGCGTCTTGCAGCCACCCCGTATGTTAAATTAATATTTTTGTATTTTAAGCCCTAGCAAACAGGCAATTATAAGTCAAGAATAAATTATATGGATTACTTGGTAACTATATTTGGAAAAATAAAATTAAGCTAAAATTAAGCTGCCGTCCGTCAGTTTCTCTATATGATTGTTAAGGGTTGTATGGGCGAATGGGTGATCCCACTATCGAACCTACCAGAGATTGAAAAACTCCCCGGCCCCTCAAATAATTAAATTATTTGATTCGTTTCAGAGTTGTTAAGCAATTCGTGACTGCCGAACCGCCGACGTTGAACACCACCCCGATTTCAGGTTGTCCCTTTTGAGGTTTTGCACCTATCGGCTCACCCACCAGTTGTTTATATGCCAGTGCGTGCATGGAAGTACCGGTGGCACCCACCGGATGACCTTTGGACTTCAGGCCTCCGGAAAGGTTGATGGGGCAGTCATCATCGGGAGCATACTTCCCATTAATAAAATCCCATCCCCCATGGCCATCTTTGGAAAGGCCAAGGGCTTCAACGCTGAGGATCTGGTTGATGGTAAAACAGTCATGAACTTCAGCAAAGTCGACGTCTTCTATGGTGATGCCGGCCTCATCAAATGATTTATCTATTGCCAGTTTGCCCGCGGTGAGTTCATGCATATTGGGGCGCACATTTTCAGGCAGCCTTTCAGTGGTTTGACCGATACCGGCGATTTCAACAACCTTATTGGTGAGGGATTTGGCTTCATCCGTTGGCGCAATGACCAGGGCGGCCGCACCGTCGGTAACCAGTGAGCAGTCATGCAGTCTCAGCGGGGGCGCAATCATGGGATTACTGCCTTTGCCTTCATCGGGTAGATTTAAGATAGCCTCGGCGGTAGTCAGTCCCATCCTGTCCGGAGGACTCCCTTTGCCAAAATGGGCCAGGGGGTTTTCCAATCCGTTACGATAGCACAGGGCCGATACGGCTGCCAGCATTTGTCGCAATTCTTCGGCACTGTAATTGTAATGGGCCTGATAACCTTTGGCATATTCGGCAAACAGCCCCGGAAACGTCATGCCTTTTGACCCTTCTGTGGGCCAGTGGGATGAGCAGGCCAGTACATGGGTCATGTCTTTTGTACTGAGCAGGTTCATTTTTTCGACACCGATTACCAGCACCCTCTTGAATCGTCCGGATTCCATGCCATAGATTGCGTTGTAAAGTGCAACGGAGGATGACGCGCAAGCCCCTTCTGTACGTGTTGTGGGCACAAAGCGCAATGCTTCGGGTGCCACCTCCAGGCCCAGCGGTCCGACATGTTCCTGATTAATAAAAAGTGAGGGTGAACAGGAACCGATCCAGATGCCGTCGATATCTGCAGGCTCAAGGTCGGCATCTTCAATGGCTCCTTTTCCAGCCTCAATCAACAGGTCATAGTATGATTTGGTATCTTTGACCTCTCTCGTTTCTCTGTTTCTTTCGACAAATGCCCCAAATTTTGTATTATATGCTCCTATTATACTTGCTTTGCTCATGAGCTTTCCTTTCTGTTAAGATTTTATGGCACCGGTTTTTTTAGCAATTATCCCTTCTATACCGGCAGAAAAAATAAGGGTCAAATCGATGCAGTAATTTAAATAAGGGGTCGGAGAGTTTTTCAATCTCTGATCGGTTCGTCAGGGGGATCACCCATTCGTCCGTACAAGCCTTAACAAATTAGTAGCGAACTCCGTACACGCCCCCTATCTTCTCAGTTAAGCACATAAAGGCAGAGACGACCATCGCTTTCGTGGGAATCTGCCTACTGGGGCTGGCTCAAATATAATTTAAGCGAGATAGCTGCCGTCCGTCAGTTTCTCGATATGATTGTTAGGGGTTGTACGGGCGAATGGGTGATCCCCCTGACGAATTTACGACAATCATTAAAAAGCAAATGGTTCACCAAGAAAGCTGTTGAAAAAAACTCCCCGACTCCCTAGTTAAGTAGTATATTTTTTGTCCAATTGTTTTGAATAAACTAGAATGTGTCGTCCTTGCATGGGGAATGGTTTATAACAGCGTTGAATTAAATTCGTCATGTCCTCAAACGTAAATATCGTTTATACCCAGAGTGATTTATAACGAAATATTTTCCTTCCCCTGCATAGACGGCTAATCCCATGAAAGAACCTTCTTCATCATAGAATTCGGCCACATCGCCATGGGTTTTCCCGGGATCTGAATCTTTTGGATAGCATTCAGACATGGGACTGTAGTACACACGAACTTTATGTGCTAACGGACCAGCCAAGCTGTTCGAGGAAATTTCCCTGACCTCGCTTTTCCAGTAGTAATATTTTTTATACATAGTGCAGTGGGGCTGATGATTGAAACATTCTTCAAAAAATTCTTCCAATAATATATTTTGCCCATCTAATGTGAGCAGATATTCCTTTTGAGGCAGGGATTCGATTTTTTCAATGGCCGCTTCAACACAACCTTTCGGATCAACTTTACCAATTGAGAAGATAGTCGCGCAATTATTAATTAATAAAAATAGGACGATGAGCCCAAACATGGGGCATGTCTTCTTATATCTTAGCTTTTGATTTCTTCGAAGTAAATATAGAATCATCCCCTGGACCCCAGGCGTAATCCCCCGTGGACAAAAAAGACCTCCCCGGCCAGGGCTTCGTTTCGGTAGAGCTCGCCGGCTAGGGATGCCACTTCCTCCGGTTCGATTAAACGACCGATGGGAACATCCTGCAATATTTTATCCAAGGCTTTTTGATTCATGCCTTTTAATATGGCCGTGGCACAATATCCCGGAGCAATGGCCACGCAACGGATTTTATCGGAAAGACCTCTGCGAAAAAATTCTGCGGTGAGTACTTTTGGCATGACCGACATGGCTGCCTTGGTGGAAGAATAGTTGATCTGACCGGCCGTACCCAGAGAACCGGTGGAAGAGACCAGGCAGATAAGCCCTTTGCACTTGTTGTTGACCATCCGCTCGGTACATTCGCGCACTGTTAAGAATACACCGGTCAGGTTAATGTCTACCACTTTTTGAAACTGTTTAAGTGGCATTTTCTTTTTTACCTGGCCGGTTTTACGATCCGTGGCGATCATCAGTCCATCCATAATGATTCCGGCAAAGGGCGCCACCAAGTTGATCCGGCCGAATTTTTCTATAGCCGTATCCGCCAATCGCGCACAATCGTTTTCATCAGTCACGTTACAGACAACAGTGGCCACCTCTCCGGTGATTTGATCTGCCGCATTTTTTAATGGTTCTTTGGCAATATCGCCGATGACAACTTTTCCTCCCCGTTGGGTCCAGTATTGGGCCATTGCCAAACCGATGCCGCTGGCGCCTCCGGTAATCACCGCCACAGAATCTTTTATTTTAAGCATTATGTCTCCTTATATTTTGATGATGTCGTAAAAAGTCTCATCTAATGCGTTATAGTGGTCTTTCCAAGAACTCGACATACTATAGGCATCGTTTTATACCCCCTGAAAAACCGTTGCAGTTTGTATCTGAGCTTTGGAGCGATGCCATCCAGCGCCCAAGATTTTTTTTAATTTATCAATCGATATATTAACAACAGCATTTATAAAATGCAAACATTGTACCAAACGAAGATATAGATGGTCGTTTTATTTATGGAAAACAGTATAAAAATGAGTTATTGATTCAATTTCTTTTTGGGGCACTGTTTTTGCAAGGGAACTTTAAGTGGTGAGGTGTCAATAATTTTTGCTAAATTGCAAATCGAATGAATGAAACGAATCTAAATTGTTTGCAGCAATACAACAGGGGAGGTGGAATATGAAGAGCAGGAAAGAACAACGAACTCACCCGGTGCTTTCTTCTTTACCTCCACAGAGAGCCAGAAAAGGGAAAATTGTGTCAGCTGAAGAAGCCATACGTGTCATACAAAATGATGACACGGTGGCCACCGGTGGTTTTGTGGGGACCGGTTTCCCGGAAGAGCTTGCTGTGGTTCTGGAACAGTATTTTCTGGAAAATAATAAACCAAAAAATCTGACCCTGGTATACGCCGCCGGCCAGGGGGACGGCGCAGATAGGGGCCTGAATCACCTCGGCCATGAAGGGCTTGTAAAAAGAGTCATTGGTGGCCACTGGGGACTGGTTCCCAAGCTTCAAAAGCTTGCCATCCAAAATAAGATTGTGGCCTATAATCTTCCCCAGGGTGTTATTTCGCATATGTACCGGGATATTGCCGCTAAAAAGCCGCGAACCATTACTTCCGTGGGGCTTGGCACTTTTGTTGACCCTAGAAATGGCGGTGGAAAACTTAATCATCAGACAACCGAAGATATCGTGGAATTGATCGAATTCGATGGAAAAGAATATCTGGCATATAAAACGCTTCCCATTAATGTTGCGTTACTCCGGGGGACCACCGCTGATATGAACGGCAACATCACCATGGAAAAAGAAGCCCTGACGCTGGAATCGCTTGCCATTGCAACGGCTGCTAAAAATTCGGGTGGTATTGTTATCGTACAGGTGGAAAGGGTTGCAGAGTCTGGGACATTAAATGCCAGGCAGGTCAAAATCCCCGGTATTATGGTAGACTGTGTGGTGGTTTCTCGCCCCGAGAACCACTGGCAGACATTTGCCGAGATGTATAATCCATCTTTCAGCAGTGAGGTAAAAATTCCTGTTCAATCGGTTGCCGCTATGGAGATGAGTGCCCGGAAAATCATTGCCCGCCGGGCCGCTTTCGAATTAAAGGCCAACAGCGTGGTGAATCTGGGGATCGGCATGCCGGAAGGAATTGCCAATATTGCCAATGAGGAAAAAATACTCGATTATATCACCCTGACTGCAGAGCCTGGTGTTATCGGAGGGATACCGGCCGGCGGTTTGAATTTCGGTGCTGCGACCAACACCGAGGCGGTGATTGATCAACCCAATCAATTCGATTTTTACGACGGTGGCGGTCTGGACATGGCTTTTCTGGGACTGGCCCAGGCAGATAAAAGGGGTAATTTAAATGTCAGCAAATTCGGGCCCAAGCTGGCCGGTGCCGGTGGATTTATCAACATTAGTCAGAATGCGAAACAGGTGATATTTGTGGGCACCTTTACCGCAGCGGGGCTTGAAATCTCACTGGAAGGTGGCAGTTTGAGAATCGACCGGGATGGGGAAGTGAATAAGTTTATCGATCAGGTCGAACATGTCACATTCAGCGGTGAGTACGCCCGATCGAAGGAACAGTCGGTTTTATATGTTACCGAACGATGCGTTTTCGCCCTTAGCGTTGAAGGTATGGAACTGATTGAAATCGCTCCTGGCGTGGATGTAGAACAGGATATACTCAGGCACATGGATTTTAAACCGGTTGTCCACGGTACGCCAAAGCAAATGGACGCTCGAATATTCAAACCCGGACCCATGGGGCTCAAGGATGAACTTTTAAATCTCAGGCTGGAGGATCGTCTTACATATGACCCGGTGGAAAAATTATTTTTTGTTAATTTTGAACGGTTTTCGGTGACGAATAGACAGATGGTGGATGACATCAAAAAAGCGGTGGAAAAAATACTTTCCCCACTGGGGCAAAAGGTATACACCATCGTCAATTACGACGATTTTAGCATTCAGCCCGAACTCGTGGACGAATACACAGACATGGTTAAATACCTGGTTGACCAGTATTATACAGGTGTGACTCGCTATACCACCAGTGCTTTTCTGAAAATGAAGCTGGGGGGTGCTTTACAAAAACGAAATGTTGCACCACATATTTATG
>CAJHXW010000340.1_pt1 | contig 12855 bp, 11 predicted proteins | sample 9198581 | NCBI WGS metagenome assembly CAJHXW01 (sample SAMEA7708328, study PRJEB35096) | sediment metagenome | biome: marine neritic benthic zone biome [ENVO:01000025]; feature: sediment [ENVO:00002007]; material: shallow marine sediment [ENVO:03000034] sea grass bed [ENVO_01000059] ...
ATTTTTTCTAATTCATCAAGATTTCTGTTTGAATGAATAAAATTATCTATCCACCAGTTTAAATAGTGATAAAAGCATGCAATCACACTGCATTCCTGTTCAGCATCAAAGTTTGCTATTGAGTGTTCCAATTCTATTTGTGTGGTATTGAAATTTTTATAATAATAACCTTCATGCTCTGCAATTTTAGCTTTATCAGAACCTCTGAAAGCGGGACAATGGAAAATGCCGGACGGCGAGACAACCGTCCTGAAAAATTGCGCGTGACATATTTTGGGTTGTTTTTTCATCTCATGGACTTTACCACCTATCAATTCTGACAGATTTACGCTTTCAAGAATTTTAATCTTATTGTTTGCAATTTTCTTCGCCATTTGTAAATGGTTCTTCATCTTTTCTATTACTTTCTTTTCTCTTTTTTTATCTGGGGGATCAAAAAGAGATTCTTTTTGAGAATGATCGAGCTTTAAAAGACAGGGTTTAAAGGATATATAGTCAAAGTCATTGTCTTTTGCCAATCGCACTGCTTCAGGGATTTCGTCAATATTCGGACAAAGCTCCTGTCCATTTATGTAAATTCCCTCCCACACAATTACAAATGAATAGCCCATGGAGATGCTTGTATTTAGTTTTTTAAATTCTCGTGCATTGGACAGTATGGTTTTAAGGGTTATACGATTTTTTGGATTGTGGGACCGGGCAAATGTTTTTTCAGTTGCTGCATCGATGGAAATCCTTAACCAGTCATTTTTCTCTAATATTTCCGCAGTATTTTTAATAAGATGGAGTCTTGATCCATTGGTTACGATGCCCACTTGCATGTTCTGGCTTTTCAGGTGCCGGACTATTTTTTCAAAATCTCTATGAAGGGTGGGTTCACCCCCGCCGATGAGAATAACGGACATTAATCCATGAGACTTTAACGTATCGATGGTTTGTTTTATATCCTCTGTATTGAGGATTTTTCCAGCATTTATTATTTTAGAATCTACGCAGTGTGGACAGTTATAATTACAAGCGGTTGTTAAATCCAGATTAATAGATAAAGGTCCGTAATCAGGGAAAGTATCTGAATTATCAAATGTTTCGAAACCACGCCGCCACAAGATATATTCTTTAAGTCTTTGAATGACCGAAGACTGTCTTAGCTTGGAACTAAAATCGTGCTCTTTATTATTAAATTTTTTCATAAATGTCTATTAACCCAAGTTTAGTTTATTTCATAACAGTTATAAATATTTTTCAGCATATAATGGGTGGCCTGAATATGCAACTTGCCTATTTGTGGCTCACTTTTTGTTTTGACTGACGAGATAAAATCTCTTACCGATAGCTCAAGAGGGTCAGCCACTTTTAGGGTTTTATCAAAATATTTAAAATAGATGTCATAGTCCCTAAGATCTATGATCCGATTAACAATTTTGCCGTTAAATCCAAATTTGAAACTTCGAGGTTGTTGCTCTTCTTTTTCAAGGTGGATAAGGACCTCACAATGATTGCTGTTTGTATCATAGGTAAACCTAATAATCATTTTATTTTGATAGGACTCTATATCTATCTTTGTGATTTTGCCTTCTCCCAAAGCAGAATAGAGAAGGCTCAAAGCGTGCGGAACTGAATCGAGTATCATTTCTTTTCCGGCAACCATGGGAGAAAGATGTATAAAAAAAGTGTCGGTTTTTTTCCTGTCAATGGATCCACAAAGAGTCTCATAAAAAGGTATAGAAAAAGGCCATTGAGAATTCATCGCAATTTTTAGGTTCCTGCCTTCAGCTTCCTGAAAAATTAAATCGATGAGCTTCACTTGCTCGCTATTAGTCCAGATGAACGGTTTTTCACAAAAAATATTCAAATTTGCATCAACCGATTTCATAAGATATTCAAAATGGGTGGCCAACGGAGAAGCGATCGCAACCGAGTCGGGTCTTTCCTCTTCTATCATCTGGTCAAAGTCAATGTAGGCAGAGGCGTGGATGCCGTATCGCTTTAATCTGGTGATGGCATGCCGGGCAGTTTTTTTTGAGGTTCCAAGTACGGAAATAACGGTGGACTTGTTTCTGTGAAAATATTTTGCAATATATTCTCCTATGCCGTTATTATTTCGACCCGCCCCTATTATTGAAACTTTCATTCCTTTGCCATATTATCAAAATATAAGATTGAATCAACGTTTCATGGTATACTGAGACTTTTGAGAAATGGCAATTTATGTTCGAGTTCAAGAATGGCCAAAATTTCAACCACAGGAATATATGGAATGTTTCGAGGATTGAAATTTGAGCCTGACGCAGAAATCAAGCAGATAAGCCTAGACTTCGAAAAGTGCCATTTTGCAAAGGTCTCATGCCTTCCATGTTCGATTAGGTTGCCATGTGTATATTATGTTTGGCTTATACTGGTTCTCATAAATATATTCCATTTTAAACGATGAACAACTCGTATATAAGAGATCGTAAAGAAAGAACAGACCGAGAATATTATAATTGATTGTAGTTTTAGATTTAGTTCAACAAAATGACAAGATTGCATTCATGTTTTTTCTTAACGATCTTAAATACACTCGGACAGTTTCCTCATTTAAAACGGAACATATTTATGAGAACTAATATAATAGAGAATACCGATGTCGTATTATTACCGATCAAATAAACTAGCATGCAGTAATTATTTTTGCAACGTCTATTGTTGAACCAAATTTACTGCTAAAAAAATAAGTATCTTTTGATCGTTGGAAAGAGAATTCTTATGGATTATTTTATAAGGATGCCAGGATAAAGAAAACGATAAAACATATAAAATGCAAGAAAGCCGTAGAATAATCGTTTGAGCTAAAATAGCAAATAAATTTAAATAGCTCGGTTTTTCTCGCCATTTCTTTTTTAAAGATTCGGGAAGATATTTTTGTTGACTTTGCGTAAAGGGCTTTTTAATATACATCATACGATTATACCATTATATCGTATAAATATTATAGGAATAGTTATATTGGCCATGGCCCAGGTCTCGGTGAAGCCTAACGACAAAAAGAAAGAATAGAGGTAACGCATGAAACAACAACATTATATTACTTTGGAAAATGAATTTGGCGCACATAATTATAAGCCACTGGATGTTGTGTTAAGCCGCGGTGAGGGAGTATGGGTTTGGGATGTAGATGGCAATAAATACCTTGACTGTCTTTCAGCATATTCCGCAGTCAACCAGGGGCATTGCCATCCAACAATTATGGACGCCATGATTGATCAGGCAAAAAAGCTTACATTGACTTCAAGAGCGTTTAGAAATGATCAGCTTGGTCTTTTTTACAAGGAACTGTGTGAACTTACAAATTCACACAAAGTTTTACCCATGAATAGCGGCGCCGAGGCGGTGGAGACTGTTATTAAGACCGTTCGAAAATGGGGATACAAGGTAAAGGGGGTTGAGGAAGATCAAGCGGAAATCATCGTCTGTGAGAACAATTTCCATGGCCGGACTATTACTATAGTAGGATTTAGTACAGACCCGAATTCCAAATCAGGGTTCGGTCCGTTCACACCTGGTTTTAAAATTATTCCCTTTGGCGATATTGAAGCTTTGGAAAATGCAATGACATCCAATACGGTTGGTTTTCTCGTTGAACCAATTCAGGGCGAGGCTGGTGTAATCATTCCACCGCTTGGATATCTTAAGGCAGCCAGAAATATTTGTAAAAAGAATAATGTTGTTCTGATACTGGATGAAATCCAGACCGGACTGGGGCGTACAGGAAAACTTCTGGCAGAAGAACATGATGGCATAGAAGCTGATTTAACCTTAATAGGCAAAGCACTTTCAGGCGGCTTTTATCCTGTCTCAGCTGTTCTGTCCAACAGTGAAGTATTGGGTGTACTGCAGCCAGGTGAACACGGAAGCACATTCGGTGGCAATCCATTGGCATGTGCTGTAGGCCGCGCTGCATTGAAAGTGCTGGTTGAAGAAAAAATGGTCGATAATGCCGCTAAAATGGGAACTTATTTTCTTGATGAATTAAAAAAAATTGACAATCCTGTAATAAAAGAGATTCGAGGCAGAGGATTAATGATAGGTATGGAGCTTTTACCCGATGCAGGCGGAGCTCGCCAGTACTGCCTAAAACTTAAAGAAAAAGGATTGCTTTGCAAAGAAACACACGAGAATATTATCCGGTTTGCTCCGCCACTAGTTATTGCTAAAGATGTAATTGACTGGGCTTTGGAACAAATCAGAGCGGTTTTATAGCAAGAAATAGTTAATATGTTACATTATCATTGCACCTTCAGCCATTGTGTCTTTTCTTTGACTAATGAAGTATTGAAGGAGTTTTATGTAATTCCCATAAATATGTTCCGTTTTAAACGATAAAAACTCGTATATAATAAAAACGGAAATACGATAAAAAGAATTATTCAAGATAGGTGAGGGGCGGGGAGTTTTTCCCTCAACAGCTTTTTTGGTGAACCGTTGGCTTTTTAATGATTATCACAAGTTCGTCAGGGGGATCACCCATTCGCCCGTACAACCCCTAACAATCATATCGAGAAACTGACGGACGGTCCGCCTGAGGCGGACTTAAATTAGATTTGAGCCAGCCCTTGTAAACAGATTCCCACGAAGGTGATGGTCATCTCTGCCTTTATGGGCTTAACTGAGAAGATAGGGGGCGTGCACGGAGTTTAGTACTAATTTGTTAAGGGTTGTACGGGCCAATGGGTGATCCCCCTGACGAACCGATCAGAGATTGAAAAACTCCCCGACTCCTCAAATAGGTAAAAAACAATTATGAGGATAAAAAATGATACCTAACTTAAAAAAGAAAAGTTTTCTTAAATTGCTGGATTTTTCCCCAATGGAAATACATTTTTTGCTTAAGCTTGCTGGTGACCTTAAAAAGGAAAAATATGCCGGATTAGAGGAGCAAAGACTAAAGGGGAAAAATATTGCATTGATTTTTGAAAAAACATCAACTCGAACCCGATGTGCGTTTGAAACCGCTGCATATGACCAGGGCGCTCGTGTTACATATCTTGGGCCGACCGGTTCTCAGATGGGTATTAAAGAATCGATGAAGGATACGGCAAGGGTGTTGGGTAGAATGTACGATGGCATTGAATACCGTGGGTTTGATCAAAAAGTAATCGAAGAGCTGGCCCGATATTCGAAAGTTCCTGTTTATAATGGCCTGACGAACGAATTTCACCCCACACAGATTTTGGCCGATTTTCTTACAATCATGGAGCATACCGATAAACCTTTAGGCGAGGTTAGCTTTGCCTATCTGGGAGATGCAAGAAACAATATGGGTAATTCATTGATGATCGGGGCTGCTAAAATGGGGATCGATTTTCGTTCAATTTCTCCTGAAAAACTTAAAACGGACGTAGATATAGTAAAAGAAGCAAAGAAGATTTCAAAAGAAACCGATGCGAAAATACTGATCACCGATGATGTGGAAAACGGAGTAAGGGGTTGTGATTTTCTCTGCACAGATGTCTGGGTGTCCATGGGAGAACCGGAAAATGCCTGGAGGGAAAGAATTGAGCTGTTAAAGCCATACCAGGTGAATCAATCGGTTATGGAAATGACCGGCAATGCCGACGTGAAGTTTTTGCACTGTCTGCCCGCCTTTCACAACCGTGAGACCTTGATTGGTGAAAAGATTTTCCAAAAATTTGGTTTGGAATCCATGGAAGTAACAGACGATGTATTTGAATCTAAAGCATCACTTGTTTTTGATGAGGCTGAAAACAGGGTTCATACAGCTAAGGCGGTTATGGTAGCCACGCTGGTTGCTTGAAAACTGGATGTTTAATTCTGGATGCTCCTTTGTTTTATGAAGGCCTAGCCAAAAGCGAAGCCTGGTCAATACCGGACTCAATAAGGAGTGTCGAGCCTCCAGAAAAACACAAAATATGTAAATAATGAACTAAGATCCTAAGAGGTTATAAATGGTTGAAAATGTAATCATTATGGGAGCTGCCGGGCGTGATTTTCACAACTTCAATGTCTATTTTAAAGATAATAAACGATACAGGGTCATTTGCTTTACAGCCACACAGATTCCGAATATCGATGACCGGAGGTATCCACCTGAACTGGCAGGAGAATTTTATCCAAAGGGTATTCCAATATATTCCGATGAAAAGCTGGCCGACTTGATAAGGGAAAATAAAGTGGATCTGGTTGCCTTTTCTTATAGTGATGTCCAACACATTGAGGTTATGCATAAGGCTTCGATCGTCACTGCGGCCGGAGCGGATTTTTTAATTATCGGTGCGGCATATACCATGCTTAAATCGAATAAAACGGTCATATCAGTATGTGCAATCCGCACCGGTTGCGGAAAATCTCAAACCAGTCGTAAGGTTGTACAGATTCTTCAAAATATGGGTAAAAAAGTTGTTTCCATACGTCATCCAATGCCTTATGGGGATTTAACTACACAGGTTGTGCAGCGGTTTGCGACTTATGAAGATTTTGAAAAACATAAATGCACAATTGAAGAAAGAGAGGAATATGAACCGGTTGTCCGTATGGGCGCCGTTATTTACGCCGGTATTGACTATGAAAAGATTCTTAGGCAGGCAGAACAGGAAGCAGATGTTATTGTCTGGGATGGCGGAAATAATGACACGCCGTTTTATAAACCTGATATCAACATCGTTGTTTTTGATCCGCACAGGGCTGGACATGAAACCAGTTACTATCCCGGTGAAACGAATATGCTTATGGCAGATATTGCAATTATCAACAAGGTGGACAGCGCAAGAATGGAAAATGTGGAAAAGGTGAAAAAAACCATTACAAATCATAATCCTGATGCCAGGATTATTTTGGCCGATTCCAATGTGATTGCCGAAGATGCGGATGCGGTAAGGGGTAAAAGAGTGCTGGTTGTGGAAGACGGCCCCACTTTGACACACGGGGAGATGGGTTATGGTGCAGGGGTCATTGCTGCAAAACGGTTTGGCGCAGCAGAACTTGTTGATCCGCGTCCCTATCTTTCAAATACTATTAAGGAAACTTTTGAGAAATACCCAAATATTGGTGCTTTACTACCGGCAATGGGGTATAGTCTTCGGCAGATGAAGGACCTCGAAACAACCATTAACAACACCGAATGTGATCTTGTTTTGTCAGCCACCCCAATAGATTTGCTTAAACTCCTTGCCATTGAAAAACCAACCATGCGGATTCGTTACGAGTATAAGGACAACAGCAGCCCGACTTTAGAAGATTTGTTAAAGGAGCTAATGGCTTCAGAAAAATGAAAAAACAGAGTCGAAATAAACCGATTCTTCTTGTGGCACTGGGTGGCAACGCTCTGATTCGGAAGGGACAGGAAGGAACAATCGAACAGCAGTTTGAAAATTTAAAGGTTCCCATCCGACAGATAGCAAGACTTTCAAAAGATTATAAAATCATCATTACACACGGCAACGGACCTCAGGTTGGGAATCTAATGCTTCAGCAGGAGTGCTGCGATGCGGTTCCGAAACTGCCGTTGGAAATTCTGGTTGCACAGACTGAAGGCCAAATCGGATACATGATAGAATCAACATTGGACGAAGAGTTAATGGAACTTGGAATCGATTTCAGGCCTCTGGTAAGCATGATTACATATGTAGTCGTCGATAAAAATGATCCTGCATTTAAAAATCCGACAAAACCCATCGGCCCTGGTTTAAGCAATGAGGAAGCTGGCAGGGTTGAATATCCTGTTTTAAAAACACCTAAAGGATATAGGCGTGTGGTGGCTTCACCACAACCGGTTACAATTATTGAAAAGCGGGAAATACAAAAGCTTATTGATATAGATTTTATAGTCATTTGCTGCGGCGGAGGTGGTATTCCGGTTATAAGAAAGGGGAGGGCTTTTAACGGCGTTGATGCAGTTATTGATAAAGATCTGGCAAGTGCCCGTCTTGCCGAGGAAGTGGGTGCGGATATTTTTCTGATTGCAACCGATGTAAAAGGCGTTATGCTTAACTTTGGCTGCAAAAATCAAAAGTTGCTTCGTTTCATGTCATTAAAAGAAGCAATCTCTTATTCTAAAGAAGGCCACTTCCCGTCCGGTTCAATGCGGCCTAAAGTTGAAGCGGCCATGCAGTTTGTTCGAAATCAGAAAAAAAAGGCTGTTATTACCTCAATTGCAACAATAGAAGATTCGGTTAATGGAAAGGCAGGTACGGAATTTATTCTTTAAAAGCGATAATAGTGTAGATTTTTTTTTAAACACATGTTCGTCATTTATAGCAGGTAAAATAATATGATAAATAAGAATAAACGTTACAAGCTATACGAGTTTGTGGTGGAAGATTTGGGGCTTAAGATTATAAAAGGAGAATACAAACCAGGTGATACCCTTCCCAATGAAGAGATGTTGAGCAGGGAATTTGACGTAAGTCGAGGTGTTTTAAGAGAGGCAACAAAGGTTCTTGTCAAAAAGGGGCTTATTCGGCTAAAACCAAAAATTGGTACGCAAATACAACCACAGAGGCAGTGGAATCTATTTGATCCTGACGTACTGGTATGGAAATTTGAGGCAGGCGATAAGATTAAATTCCTTGAAAACATCATTGAAGTGCGGCGGATTATCGAATCGGAGGCTGCAAAACTTGCGGCCAAAAGAGCAGGCGAAGAGGAGGTATCGCTCATCAGGTCCAGCTACGATAAGATGGTAAACTTTTTAGACGATAAAGACAATTACTCATATGATGAATACATCAAGCTGGACATTCAGTTTCATACATCTATTTTAGAAGCATGTCGAAATGAGCTTTTTTCACAAATCGGATACACCATACGTCAGGCGCTGTTAACTGCACGTCAGAGTGACAAAAAAGATATTAAATCCCAAAATAAGACACTGCCACTTCATCTCGATATAGTTAATGCAATTGAAAATCATATGCCTGAGGAGGCTTACAGTGCGACCCAGTCACTTGTTTGTGAAATATGGAAAGAAATTAAGGAAAAAATATCCAGATAGGGGCTCCCCAAAAAACATTTCCTGCCAACAATTCCAATTTTTTAATCTTGTCAATTATTACAAATTTTGTTATTAAATTCAGATGAATTCGTAAGAAGTTCGATTCTACCCCAACACATTTGAATTGACATGGAAATATTCACGGAGGCTAATTAATGGAACAGACAAGGGATCTTGTTTTAGAATGTCTCAATGATTATGAAGATGATGACAGACTGATAAAAGGACTGAATCAGATTATTGAGAAAGAAGGGGAAAAAGCTTATCCGGTCATTTTTCATGTTTTAACCAATCTTGAGATAGAGATTGAAGAAGCCAGAGAATTTTGGGCTGAAACAATCGCCCATTATGAAAAACTGGTTTCGATTTTAGGCCGTAAAGTGAACCTGAGAACAGCACTTTGCGATTATTTTTGTTCCATACATAAATCATTAAAAAATCCCAAAGTTGTTGAGATTCAACTATTTGAAAAAACGGTAAAAGCTTCCAGATTTGATAGCCTTACGGGCCTTTACAACAGGCAATCATTTGACGAAACACTTGAGCGGGAAATAAACCGGGGAAAACGTCATGGAAAGGAACTATCCATTTTATTTCTTGATCTTGATGACTTTAAAGAGATTAACGATTCTTTTGGGCATCAAATCGGTGACGAGGTTTTAAAACAAGTCGCTAAAATCGTATTGGATGAAAAAAGATCTGAAGATTTAGCCGCAAGATATGGAGGCGAAGAAATAGTGGTTATACTGCCTGAAACAGGCAAGGTTGACTCTCTTGTTTTAGGAGAAAGGATTCGCAAGAGAGTTGAAGAAATGAGAATCGATTTCAATGGGCACCCGATCAGTCTAACCATAAGCGGAGGGCTTGCTTCATTTCCTGAAAACGCTACAGATGCAAAAAGTCTGTTAAAATGTGCAGACAATGCGCTTTATAGAGCCAAAGGTTCAGGGAAAAACGGTATTTCTTTTTTTTCCCAAGATAAGCGGCGTTATATGCGTATCGAGATTAACAATGAAGTTAAGGTCAGAGAACTTGGATTTGATGATACACAGACACAAAAAGGCAAGGGAAAAAATATCTGTTTTGGAGGTATTCTTTTTGAAAATAAATTTGCGCTTCCCATTGGAACTAAAATACAACTTCATATTCCTCACAACCATAATAAACCTTTATTTATTATTGGGACTGTCGTTCGTGTGGAGGCCTTTGGTTCAGAGCAATATGATATAGGCGTTGCGATATCATTTATAGAAATGGATAAAACAATTAAAAATGAGATTTCCCGATGGCTTCAAATTCAAAGAAACAATTCACGGGCAAATAATGATTTACTTGAAAAAAGTATCACCGATGGCTAAAGAGATGGAACTTTTTACTACACCATCGAATAATGAATATAGGAGAGTATAATGACCATAAAAAAAGAACTTTTAGATATTCTGGCATGCCCGAAGTGTAAGGGGGATATTTATCTAAATGATTCACATGATGGACTAATTTGTGATCATTGCAATCTGATGTACGAGATAAAAGATGATATTCCGATTATGCTGATTGATGAAGCAAAACCCATTGAAAAATGAGCCTCCCTAAAACGCCGAAGCCAGCAAAACTGGTTATAGGCCTTTTCATGAAAGAAAAGCTTCTTATTGAAAAAATAGCTGCTGAACTGATCGAAGAATTTGGCTCTATTGACACGGTTAGTCCATGGTTTCTATTTGACTGTACCGATTATTATGAATCCGAAATGAGCGCTCCTTTGTTCAGGAGGGTGCTGACGTTTAAAGAGTTAGTCAGACAAGACACACTTGCTGATATAAAGATTTTAACCAATGAGATAGAGTCAAATTATTCCAGGGGGAAAAAACGTCTGGTAAATATTGATCCAGGCTATATGCTAAAGGAACGGTTTGTTCTCGCAACAGGTAAGAATTTTGCTCACAGAATTTATATTGGCAAGAAAATATATGCTGATTTGACCCTCATCTATACAAAAGGTGATTTTAAAAAACTACCCTGGACATATCCGGATTATTCCAGCAAAAATATGCTATCATTTCTCAGACAGGTCCGGAAAAAATATATTTTAGATTTAAAAAAGATGGCGCCGTAAAATTGTTTTTCAGTCCTTGCCGTGTAATGCGTTTGCTAAATTGAAGGATTTGATACTTGAACAGTAATTATTAACAACAAAAAGAATTGATATAAAAAATGATAAAAAGTATGACCGCATTTTCCAGGGCGGACAAGATAAAAGATAGCTTTTCAACAATTATCGAAATACGTTCATATAACAGCAGGTATCTTGATATTGCCTTGCGGGTTTCTCGTGGATATCTCCTTTTGGAGGACAGAATAAAACGTATGATATCCGAAAAGGTGAACAGAGGGAGAGTCGAAATCAACGTCCAGATTAATGACAGTTTAGATGAAACCCTCGGGTTTGATGTCGATACGGACAGGGCAAAAACATACCATGAAGCTCTGCTAAAATTGAAAAGTTTATGCAACATAAAAACTGAAGTTTCTTTAGATCTTCTTGCAGCCACCAGTGGTATTATCGTACAAAAAGAAGAAGAAAGGGATATTGATGCCTGCTGGATAGTTGTAAAAAAATGCCTTACCGAAGCCATTGAAGACTTAAATGAAATGCGGAGCAGGGAAGGAAATTTCATTGCTGCAGATATCGTAAGAAGGATTGATTATATTGATAAAAGCTTAATCCGAATTAAAGATAAATCTCATGATCTTTTGGATCATTACAAACAGCGTCTTAAAGAACGCATTGCTTCTTTAACAAAGGGTATTGTGGAGATAGAACCCGGACGGATTGCCCAGGAAGCCGCTTTGTTAGCTGATAAAAGTGATATTTCTGAAGAAATTATCAGGGCAGGAAGCCATTTAAAGCAGTTTCGCGAGATATCTAATTCAGAGGAATCTTCAGGTCGGAAGCTCAATTTTCTGCTGCAGGAACTTAACCGGGAATTTAACACAATGGGTTCTAAAACTGAAAAGGCGCATATATCCCATATCGTTGTTGATGTTAAGTCGGAACTTGAAAAGATAAGAGAGCAGGTGCAGAATGTAGAATAGAAATCAATAGCACGTTTCCCTAGATAGCCCGATTTAGACGGTTTCGTGAAAAGTTCAAATTTCACCGCTGAAAATCAGCGGGGAAAAAAAGGCGTGCAAAGACCGTCCAATAAAACAGGATGAAAAGAAAGAAGGAGCAAAGATGGAACCAAGTTTGCTTAATATTGGATTTGGAAGTACGGTGGTCGCTCATCGGATCGTTTCGATTGTATCACCGAATTCCGCTCCCATGAAGAGACTTAAAGATGAGGCGAAAGATGAAAAACGTCTGATCGATGCAACTCATGGCAGAAGAACCCGTTCAATTATTATCATGGACAGCAATCATGTTGTTTTATCAGCCATTCAGGCTGAGACGATCTCTCAACGATACTCCATGCTTAAGGAAGCTTAGTAAGAATAATGACCGACTCAAAAGAAAGACGATTTGGTTTAAAACCTCCATCAGCAAATAATGACGGCAGGGGTCGTCTTTTTATTATTTCCGGACCATCAGGGACAGGTAAGACAACCCTGTGCAGTGATGTTCTTAAACGGTTTCCAGGTATGCTTTTTTCCGTGTCGTATACAACAAGAAAACCTCGAAATGGGGAACAAAATGGAATTGATTATCACTTCATTAAAAAAAAGAATTTTAAAGATAAAATTAAATCAGGGAAATGGGCGGAATGGGCAGAGGTTCATGGAAATTATTATGGCACAAGTGCACAATTATTAGATAAGGGGTTGGACTCAGGGCACGATATTCTTCTTGACATAGATGTTCAGGGAAC
>CAJHXW010000400.1_pt1 | contig 12828 bp, 9 predicted proteins | sample 9198581 | NCBI WGS metagenome assembly CAJHXW01 (sample SAMEA7708328, study PRJEB35096) | sediment metagenome | biome: marine neritic benthic zone biome [ENVO:01000025]; feature: sediment [ENVO:00002007]; material: shallow marine sediment [ENVO:03000034] sea grass bed [ENVO_01000059] ...
GATAGAGTTCAATTGTGTCTATTTCACCGATAATGGGAGAAAAATCATGGTAAAGTTTCTGCCACGATTTTTGTGAGTCCATTTTACACTGCAATTTATTTAGTTTTTTGAGATTTTCCTCCCACTCATCCACAGCAACCTGAAAAACCTCCTCTAAACTCAGAGAAGATAAAAAATGATCCTTTAAACTGGTCTCAAGGGACGATGCGGCAAACTTATGATCGTCAATCGGGGGAGTGGCATCCAGATATTTGTCAAAATGGCTAAGAGCAGCCAGTGCTTTTTGAAGGTCTTTTGTAAAATCAGAGTAGTCTTTGGAAAGGCCGTCCAATATTTGTAAAAAAAATTGTTTCCCGTCATGGAGCATGGCTCGGGCGGCTTGGTGGTAAGTCTCAGGCATACCCTCAATATTATCTATTGCTTGGTTCAAGAGCCTGGGAAGAGCGGATATGCGTCTTAGCGTTCTGTATGTCCGCTCTTCAATATTGGCAGCCGGTTTATTTAGTGCATGATCGATCCCTATGAACGCAATTTTTAAATACATTAGCGGATTATAGCGCCATGACTTATTTAGCTCCAACTCGATTAAAATTCCAGCAACATTGGCCTTTAACAGGTCAAGATCGATTCGATTTTCGAGGTCCTTTTCACCGGTGATTAGAAGGTCTAACTCTTGCTTAAATGAGTTCAACTGACCCACGCATTCATCAATTGCGCCAGCCCCCAAGTCGTCCAGCCTATCATAATGTCCGGCTGCTGCCTGGGCCCGGGGTAAAAAATGAAATTCATCGCTGGCACACATAACCGGAAAGCGTCCGGCTACATCATTAAAGTAGCGACGAGCGAGCTTTATGTGTGGATTTTCCATGAGAAGTTCAGGTTAGTGTTCATTCAAATGATAAGAATTCCCTCTATGAGACCGAAGTAAGGAAAAATTTTCAGATAGTTCACCATGATCGGTTGAATCCCAATATATAGTGAAATTGGAAATCAAAGAGAAATTTTATTTATCATACAATAAAGTGAAATTAAAATGACGTATAACTGCTTTATTGTCAATACGGGATTTTGTATGCTAAAAGGCCCGATTCGCCCTGTCAGACCCATCTTTTCGAATGAGAATCCTCGAACGCTTAGTGATAGCAGATGCATATTTGGTTTTGGTGTATTTCTTCCTTAGAAATACCCACATCAGTTTTGACTCAGAGCCTGTTCCAGGAGGGCATCGATTTTGGCAGTCATTTGATCATTGCTGCTGTGTTTGAGGGTTATCGCCTTGGCAGGGCATTCACAGATACAGATACCGCAACCCCTGCAGTTGGATGGCGGGATCTCGGACACTCCTTTTTGATTGATAAAAGGGGCTCCAAAGGGGCATGATCGGACACACACCAGGCAGGCGGAACAAAGGTCGGGATTTACCTCGGCAACGGCAGCTGATGTGGACATTTCCTCCTTGCAAAGAATTTTTACCGCCTGCTGACCGGCACTTTTGGCCATGATGATCGACTCTTTAATAAATCTCGGGCTGTGGGCCAAGCCGGCCAGAAAAATACCGGGGGTCGCAAAATCCATCGGTTTTAACTTGACGTGGGCTTCTACAAAAAGCCCTTCATTGGTGCGGGCCAGTTTGAGCAATCTGGCAATCTGCTTTGACCCTTCATTGGGGCGGATCCCAGTGCTGAGAACGACTAGATCCGGCTCCACACGAAAATCCTGGTGCGAACTTCGATCGGTGAAATTTACGTTCAGTCTTTTGTCATCATTGAATACGGAGGGGCATTTTTCAGGGATGTAACGGAAAAACATGACACCTTTTTTCCGCGCTTTTAAATAATAAAGCTCTTTAAATCCAAAGGTCCGGACATCGCGATACAGAACGATGACCTGGGCCTTGGGATTGATCTCTTTGAGCCGAATGCTGTTTTTGACTGCCGCCGAACAGCACACACGACTGCAAAAAGGAAACTCTTTGTTTCGTGATCCTACGCATTGAATCATGACGATTCGATTCAATTGGCGAGCCCAGGTCGGTTCTTCCGCCATCCGCCTTGCCAGTTCCACCTGGGTAAGGACACGTTCATCGGTGCCATAAAGATATTCATCAGGTTCATATGTCTGTCCGCCACTGGCAACGACGACAGCACCGTATTGGATATCCTGGCTGCCGCCTTCATCTTTTATCGTGCCTGCAAAAGTACCCACATAACCGGTATGGGACACAAGCTGACTGTTTAGGTGAACCGAAATCCGAGGATGATGGATAATTCTTTCTTTCAAATAGCGAATCAATCTTTGCGGAGAATCTCCTTCCAGGGTTTCGGTGAGATGGTTCGCAAATCCTCCTAACCGACTATCTTTCTCAACCAGATGGACATCAAACCCCTGGTCTGCCATGGTAAGAGCAGCCGTCATACCCGCCACGCCGCCGCCGATAATAAGCCCCCGGTTAACCACCCGGTAGGATTTTTCCTGCAGGGGTTCAAGATTCACCGCCCGGGAAACGCTCGCGCGAATCAGTTTTAAAGATTTGCGGGTTGCCTTTTCGGGTTCATTGCCGTGGACCCATGAACACTGGTTTCGAATATTGGCAAGTTCGAACAGGTAGGGGTTTAATCCGGCCTTGCGCAAAGTATCCTGAAACAACGGCTCATGTGTTTTAGGAGAGCAGGCGGCAACCACAATGCGATTGAGGCGGTGTTTCCGTATCTGTTCAACAAGGGTTTGCTGGGTTTCGGTGGAACAGGTGAATAAGTTATCCGAAGCAAATTCAACATGTGGAAGCTCTTTTACAAATTCAACCACCTGCGGAATATCCACTACGCCGGCGATGTTTGTGCCGCAGTGGCACACGAAAACCCCCACTCTGGGGGAAGGTTCAAGGGCTTCTTCTTGCGGAATATCTTCAACAGTAATATCACTGTTTCTTGCATCGCTGATCAGTTTGGCCGCTTCCGCCGCTGCGGCTCCGGCTTGAATGACCGTTTCGGGAATATCTTTCGGTGTCTCGACACCTCCGCAAACCATTACGCCGGGTCGCGAAGTGGCAACCGGTTCATCAAATGCGGTGGACAAAAATCCATAGGGATTTTTTACGATTTTCAGCCTTTTTGTCAAATCGGTTAAAGCGTCCGTCGGCTTAAATCCGCTTGAAAGAACCACCATATCGTACTCTTCTTCGACTTTGCGGTTTAAATGGTGATCAAATGTCTCGATGTGCAGATTGTCATTTTCAGGATTCCAGTAAACCTGGGAAATCATGGACCGCTTGTAACGCACACCGGCTGAAGAGCGGGCACGGTCAACATAGTCATCAAACCCTTTACCGTGAGCACGAATGTCCATAAAGTAAATGGTCGCTTCGGTATCCGGTTCATGGTCCCGTGTTAACACGGCCTGTTTGGTTGCATGCATGCAGCACACCGAAGAGCAAAACGGTCTGTTCCGGGCCGCATCACGGGACATGACACACTGAATCCAGGCTACTTTTTGGGGAACCTTCCCGTCTGAAGGGCGCTGAAGGTGCCCGCCATATGGCCCTGTGGCAGACAGTAACCGCTCATACTGTAGCGAAGTGACAACGTTCGGATATCTTCCATAACCGAATTCTCCTTCCTCGACCGTTAAAGCCAGTTCAAACCCGGTTGAAACCACAACCGCTCCGGCATCAAGAGTTATGATTTCGGGTTTTTGTTCGAATTCAATGGCCTGGGTGGGGCATATTTTTTTGCACTGACCGCATTTCTTTTTGGTTAAATAAAGGCAGGCTTTGGGATCTATGGCATATTTTAAAGGAACGGCCTGGGGAAACGTCAGGAAAGCGGCCTTGCGTTTAGCAAGCTCACCATTGAATTCATCGGGAATCTTTCTGGGACATTTTTCGGCGCATTGACCGCAGGTGATACATTTTTCCTCATTGATATAGCGAGGCTGTTTCTCAACCCGAGCAGTGAATCGACCAGGCTCGCCTTGAAGGTCGAGCAGCCGACTCAGAGGAATAATTTTTATGTTGTTATGCTCGGCCACCTGCACCAGTTTAGGAGAAAACATACAGGTTGAACAGTCATTGGTGGGAAAGGTCTTGTCCAGCTGCGCCATGGTCCCGCCTATGGTGTGCGATTTTTCGAGCAGATAGACATAAAACCCGGTATCTGCCAGATCCAGCGCGCACTGAATTCCACCGATGCCGCCACCAATGACTATGACCTTTCCACTCGGTTTATATTGAGAATTATCCATATTAGATTAAAAATCCCTTTTCCTTGAGTAAGGGTGTCGGGTCGACAAAATGCATCTTAAACCAGCGGCGAGCCTTGTCATTTTCTTCAAAAGCCAGCCGTAGAAGCTCGGTGAAGTAAAACACGGGAATACCATTGGCGCGGATATCCATTTGAATAATATCCAGATTCGCCTGACACAGAGGGCAGGAAACGACAATGGCGTCTGCACCGGTCTGCAACGCTTTTAGGAGCAACCGCCGTGTGAGAGATTCCTGAATATCTTTTCGGCCGATACCGATGCTGGCCCCACAGCAGGTAGTTTTAAACGACCAGTCTTTCACCTCTGCACCCACAGCACGACACAGCAGATCAAGCGTTTGGGGATTTTCGTAATCGGTAAACCCGGTAATTTTAGGCGGCCGGACCATCTGGCATCCGTAGTAACAAACCACTTTCAGGCCGCTTAAGGGCTTGGTGATCCTCTGTTTGATTAATTGGACCATATCCGGTTCGGCTAAAAATCGGGTCATATCATGGACCTGCAAATCACCGCTAACCGGCCAGGGAACATCATATATTTTTTTCTGAACCATCATCTGTGAGAAACGCAGGCGGTTAAAGCAATTTGCACAGGGAGATACAAGATCCAGACCGAGTTTTTCGGCGGTGGCGAGATTTCTGGCAGGTAGCGTCACCGCCATCATTTCGCTTAAACTGTGGGCTGCCGTTGCCCCGCAGCAGGTCCAATCTTCGAGTTCAATCAACTCGACATTCAACTGCTTGAATACGGCAATGATCGATCGGGCATAATCATTGGCCATCCCTTCCAGTGAACATCCGGGATAAAAGGATAATTTCATTAGAAAACCTCTCCTCGCTTCCGGCGGTAAACTTCCTTGATCTCTTTGATGGCCTTCGATCGGCGGGGGATCAGGTGGAGCTTGCCTTTTCTCCAGAGCGCATATCCGAGCCTTATCTCTTTTATTAATGTTCCGGCTTTAATTTTATCTTTTAGAATATTGGGTTTTCGGTTAAAGGCATTCATCAGCCACAGTTCATTGACCCGGCCGAATCGCTGCAGTTCCTCTAAAAACGTCTGGTGAAAGACTGCCAGATGTCTCTCTTTAGGTGGAATGGATGAATGGGCGGCCGTATTGCGAAGATGGTTAATGACACCGGCTACGTCAACCTCGTTGGGGCAATAGGTAGTGCACATCTCACATGACAGGCACACCCATACAGTAGAAGAACGCATTAAGTTTTCATGCCAGCCCAGTTGAACATATCGAATCACTTGATGCGGTTTGATATCCATATAGAAGCTGACTGGACATGCATTGGTACAGCGTTCACACTGGTAGCAGGCGGATATATTTGTGCCTGTTTCACCTTCTACTCGATCTAAGAGGTGATTTCCCCTTTCGCCGATTAACTGTCTTTCAGTTGAAAGTTTACTTTCAGCTGTTTCCTCCCGAGCGGTATGACTAATTTTGCTCATTTTGCCTATGTCCCATCCTAAAAGAATTGATAGTCATGAAATAAAACTATCTTTTAAAAATCGAGTTGATTGAAATGGTGTACGGGCAAACTCCCCTGTCCATTGTAATTATAACCATTTAAAAAAAGAAGTTTGTTTGACTTAAATCAAGAACAGATTGAATTTAAGGTGAATTGGAAGAATTTAGACCATATTCGAATCAAACAGGCCCAAATTCAACAAACTCTCTGTTAATTTATGCTGACTACAGAAAAGACTGTCCCCAAGTAACGGAAAAATCATCCCGGGAAACCATTAGATTGCCGAAAAAGAAATGATAAGCGTTTCCTCTTTAAAAACGAAGTAGAATAAATCTGCAGAATAATCAGGGTTCCCGATGTAATTATCCGCACTGGGCCTTGGTTGTATATTTTTTTGATTACATCCGGATTCTCTATTATGAGGAGATGGTGTATATATTGCTTTTCATTTTATTTTTTACGACTGCGCTATGATATTGATTTAACTTTAAAAGCCTGAGAGCCTCTATTGGTTTTTCTTATCTCATAAGAGACACGATCATTCTTCTGTAGTCCGAAGTGGCCATGATCTTGGACACCAGTGCTGTGAAGAAAAATTTCTTCTCCGTTTTCCGTTTCGATAAAACCATAGCCCTTTTTTTCACTGTACCATTTAATCGTACCTATATCCATTACTATTTCCCTTCCATAAAGTTTTATTGTACAGTTCGGATCAAATTTTTAATGTGCCCAAATTAACCATTTATAGGGCTTTCTGTCAATTGTATTCTCAATGCAGAAAGAGTGTTTGCGATTTTCAAAACTATACTGAGTTGGTCCTGAAAAAGCATCTGGTTTACAGAAAGAATCAATCCCGGCCAAATCAAGCAGTCGCGAGGGCTGCCTGCCGATTACGGCATTCGCTGCATGGGATTTCTGATGTTGAGCGGACTCCGTTAGACCATGTCATCGGTAGAAGAAAACCTCGATTTCGTCCAGGCGCTTGATTGTTCTGATGGCTTTTTTTATTTTAAGAGGTTGACATCTTAGGTATTAAGGTACAATTTTATTATGTGCTCCGTTGATGGATCCATTCAAACCAATTAATTTTCGTTTCCAAGGTAAAAAACAATATGAATCTTGAATCTTTTTTACAGGCTCTGGAACAGGAAGTGGCAAGTTACCACACGCCTGTTGTTGACCTGATCGCAGTGCAGACACGTGATCCCTTTAAGGTGCTGGTTGCAACCATTCTTTCAGCAAGAACCAAAGATGAAACCACATCCAAAGCATCTGCCAGATTGTTTAAGGAAGCTCCTGATGTTCATGCACTGGGCGGGTTAAGTGAAGGGAAAATACGCAAATTGATTAAACCGGTTGGGTTTTTTAACAATAAAGCCAAGTATCTTCACAGTCTACCGGATGCCCTGAAAGTTTATGATTATAAGGTGCCGGACGAAATAGATGAATTGTTAAAACTGCCCGGCGTGGGTCGTAAAACAGCCAATCTTGTTTTATCTGTGGCCTTTGACAAGGCTGCCATATGCGTGGACACCCATGTTCATCGAATCATGAATATCTGGGGTTTTGTGAACACAAAACACCCTGAGGCCACGGAAAAGGCTTTGCGGGAAATATTACCCATCAAATACTGGAAAAAGATTAATTCAATCCTGGTAACCTTTGGCCAAGAGTGCTGCAAACCTGTGGGACCCCATTGTGACCGCTGCCTGTTCGAGCAGGATTGCCCTAAAAACGGCGTCACTCCAAGGCGGATAAAAAGCACTATCCCTGGTACCATGACATTTATTTCCTGGAATGTGAACGGACTCCGTGCAGTTGAAAAAAAAGGCTTTGTTGATATCATTAAAGAGTCCGGGGCTGATATCTTTGCAGTTCAAGAGACCCGGGTTCAGTCGGAGCAGATGTCAGATAAACTTAAAAACATTGACGGCTATTTTAGTTATTTTGCCCAAGCCAAGAAAAAAGGTTATTCAGGAGTCGGGGTTTATGCCAAAAAGAAACCCTTGAAGGTTACGATAGGTATTGGAGCGGACCAGTTTGATGACGAAGGTCGTATCCTTACCCTTGAGTTTGCAGATTTTTTCCTGGTCAATGCGTATTTTCCCAATGCCCAGCATGAGCTCAAAAGAATAGACTATAAACTTACCTTCAACAACGCTCTGTTTGAATATGTAAAGCAATTGGCAGACAAAAAAACAACCATCATCTGTGGAGATTTTAACGTTGCCCATAAAGCCATTGATCTTGCCAATCCCAAAGCCAATGAAAAAAATCCCGGGTTTTCCATCGAGGAGAGAAGCTGGATGGACAGGTTCATCCATGCCGGATGGGTGGACACATTCAGGGTTTTCAATCAACAGCCGGGGCAATACTCCTGGTGGAGTTATCGCTTCAATGCCAGAAGCAAAAATATCGGCTGGCGCATTGATTATTTCATCATTGATGAAAACAGCAAATCAAGATTGAAGGGAGCTACCATATTAACTGATATCCTCGGTTCCGATCATTGCCCGGTGCAGATGGAACTGAAAACCAGCTTGAAGTAGAAGTTCGACCTGTTTCCCTCATTTTACTACAGATAAAAAAGTGCTTCGCAGTTTTCAGGGAGTAGCTATTCCTATTGAGGAATACAAATCAAAAAACTGACTGATTGATTTAGAATGTTCATCATGCTTGGGGATTTAATTTTACATTATTTATCTTCTGTGTTAGTGGCTGGGTATAATCATGTTACATAATCGACTTTTTCTGTGTTAACACGGGCAATCAGAGATGAATAAATATTTTGATCAACCTTTGGAATACTTATAAATGGATCGGTCCATTTCCTGGAAAATAGTATTAATCGATGATGAAATAGATATTCGGGAGGTTATGACTATTTCCCTCGAAGATTCAGGATATGAGGTTTTTCCTGCCGGTGATGGCAAAACCGGTTTGAAGCTTTGTAAAGAAATTTTGCCCCATATTGTGATTACCGATATCCGCATGCCTGAGATGGATGGGTTGCAGGTCCTCGAAGCCATAAAGACCAAATTTCCGGATACAGAAGTTATTGTTACCACAGCCTTTGGGGAAATGGACCTGGCTATCCGGGCTCTGCAACTCGATGCTTCGGATTTTATCACTAAACCGATCAACGACCAAGCCTTGAATCTTGCTTTGAAACGAGCAAAAAACCGTTATACTTCCAAAAAGCAGCTTGCCGATTATACCACTCTTCTTGAAAAGGAACATGCCGAAACAAGCCAGCAACTGATCCAATTTATTAATTTTCAAAAAAACCTGATTGAAAGCTCCATGGATGGGATTCTGGCCTGTGATGAAACCGATACCATTTTAACATTCAACAAAAGCATGGAAAAAATAACAGGGTATTTAAAAACGGATGTGATACAAAAAAAACAATTTAAAGATTTTTTTAACCCCGCTGAAGAAATAAAAATAAAAGCTGAGCTGATCAATGAGAAGTTCGGCGGAAAAGACAGGCTATTTCTTTATGAAACCTCTTTGCGAAGTCGTTCAGACCAAAAAATACCGGTTCAGCTATCGGCCGCTGTTTTAAAAGATCATGGCCAAAAAAACGGAATCGTCTGTTTTTTGAGAGATCTTCGGCAAATTAAAAAACTGGAACATGAAGTCACCGACCAGGCCCGTATTTTACATCAGGATAAAATGATGTCTTTGGGAAGGTTGGCTGCCAGCGTGGTTCATGAAATCAACAATCCGCTTTCCGGAATCTTAAATTACGTTCGTTTGATGATGCGGGTACTTAAAAAAGGAGATATCGGAGAAGAAAAAAAAGAGAAATTTGCAAGGTACCTTGATCTGGTGGAAAAAGAAACCAAGCGATGCTCGCAGATTGTTTCCAGCCTCCTGACGTTCTCCCGTAAATCAACACCTTCATTTGAAAAAATTGAAATTCATGATCTGATTGAACGATGTGTTATTTTAAGCCAACATAAACTTGAACTGAGCAATATCTTACTGGAGCACGGTGTGACCCCAAATTTACCTTTAGTATCCGGTGATATGAATCAGCTTCAGCAGTGTATCATCAATCTAATTTTTAATGCCGTTGATTCAATGCCCAAAGGCGGTGTTCTTAAACTTGAAGGACAGTATGATTCAGAAAATAAACAAGTAGTCATTATGGTTCAAGATAATGGTCCTGGGATTTCCCCTAAAAATCTTCCCCATATTTTCGAACCTTTCTTTACAACGAAGGATGAAGGATTTGGTGTGGGGCTCGGTCTTTCGACTGTTTACGGCATTCTGGAACATCATAAAGGAACCATCGATGTGGAAAGTCATCCCGGTGAAGGTGCGACTTTTTTTATGCGGCTTCCTTTAACGCAGACATGATTTTTTAGTGTGCACTTATGAACGAAAAAAAAGCAGCTGCTAATCATGAAAACCATATTTTATGCAGCCAGTGGATCGAAGTACTGGATGAATTAAATATCGGTGCCTTTACAGTCGATTTAAACCGTCAGATCTCTTCAATTAATTATAAAGCCCTGGCATTAATGGGATTGAAAAGCTCAGAGGTGATTGGAAAAGACTGCCGTGAAATATTTATTGGTGTACCTTGTATGGTCAATTGTTTGCTTCGGGAGTCTGAAGACGAAGCCACTGAAGAACCGGATGTTGAAATTTTAGATGAGGATGACAAAAAATTTTATCTACACCGCATGGCCACACCGATTTACGATTTGAATCAAGAATTTCAAGGATGTCTGACGATCCTCCAAGACCATTCCCCCATCGCCGACCTCATTGACCGCATCCATTATGAAGAACGCAGCATGAAAATGATATTAGACAGCCTGGATGTGGGTATATTTACTGTAAACCGCGGAGGTCACATCACCTTTTTCAATAGAGAAGCGGAAAAATTATCCGGGTATGACCGCCGGCAGGTTTTGGGGAAATCCTGTTCATCACTATTCGAAGACGACGAACCGCACGATTTTTTCCTCTTAAAAGGATCCATTGCCAATGGAGTTCCTCGCAATAGCCGTTTTGGTAAAATACGAACAGCTGATGATGAAACTCTTTCAGTTCGGGCCAATTACATGGCTTTAAGAAATGAAAAGGGTGTCAATGTTGGAGGCTTGGCCACCTTTCATGATCTGACATTAGTGCGCCAGTTGAAACAGGCCATGAGTGACCGATATACTTTTCATGATATGATCGGTAAAAGCCCTGAAATGCAGAAAATATTCGAAACCGTCAGTGTGATTTCCGGAACCGACACCACCATACTGATTGAAGGTGCAACAGGCACAGGAAAAGATCTTCTGGCCAAAGTGATCCACTCCTCAAGCAAAAGATCATATCATCCGTTTATTAAAGTCAATTGCGCGGCTCTGCCTGATAATCTGCTTGAATCGGAGATGTTCGGCTATGTAAAAGGTGCCTTTACCGGCGCGGACCGTGACAAACCCGGGCGATTTAATGAAGCCGACAAGGGGACCATTTTCTTAGATGAGATCGGAGATTTACCTCTTTCTCTCCAGGCCAAGCTTTTGCGGGTTTTGGAAGATAAAGAGTTTTATCCACTGGGTGGCCGGCACACTAAAAAAGTGGATGTAAGAATCATATCCGCCACCAACCGGGGCCTTGATAAACTGGTTGAAAAGCGCCTTTTCAGAGAGGATCTGTTTTATCGCCTAAATGTTTTTAGAATCGAACTTCCTGCTTTAAAAAACAGGTGGGATGATCTTCCAATTCTGATTCGTCACATTTTAAGACGGCTTTGCGCATCGCGGGACAACAGGCGCGTGGAAATTTCCGAACAGGCCATGAAAGTTTTACTGAATTTCAGCTACCCCGGCAATGTCAGAGAGCTTGAAAATATTCTTGAGCATGCCCTGATCATCTGCCAGAATGATGTGATCGATATCCAGCACCTTCCCGACTACCTGAGAAATAACCATACTGCTCATCCAGAGGATAAGTCCTTATACTCGGTTTCGGAAAAAACTCCAAATGAAATCGAACTTGACAAAATACTTCGTATTCTCAACCAGTGCAAAGGGAATAAGACAAAAGCCGCTAAAATCCTCGGGATGAACCGCACCACCCTGTGGCGTAAAATGAAGCAATATGATGTTTGATTTTCGTTTAACCATCCATAAATATCTGCCATTTTGGGTATTGCTTTCCGATCAATGATGAAGTTTTGCACAAAAATACAATCTTAAAGATGCAACGGTCCAACTGCATATAGTTGCACACCTGCGACTCTTTAAACTATAATCACCAATCAAATCTGTATTCCATTCTTTATAACACTTTAAAATAATAGAATAATAATGTTTATTTTTTCTGCTGCATAACGATGGCACGCTTATTGCGATGTATTCTATTAAATTAATCCCACATTTCTTATGCTGGGATGCGGCACAATAAAAACGCTATCAAAGAAGAAATCGCAATGTTTTTGCAAATTAGCAGGGGAGGTGGAAATAATGTCAAGAAAAGATGGAACCGGTCCACAAGGTAAAGGCGCCGGGACTGGCCGGGGTAGCGGTATATGTAAAACAGGTAAGACTGGCCGGGTTTCTGGTCAGGGTCGCCTCAGCGGCAAGCGTGTCAAAGGCCGTAATCAAGGTGGGCGAGGTAAAAATTCATAACCACTGATTTTAAAACATTAAATTAAGTAAAGAGAAAATAACCATCGCATCAATCAATATTTGTATTATAAAAGGAGGTGACCAATATGCCTGGATTTGATGGAAGCGGGCCAATGGGAGCTGGTCCTATGACAGGAGGGGCCAGGGGAAATTGTAATCCTGTGAATGTGGGGCACCCGACTGATGGATATTTCGGATTTGGCAGTGGCATGGCATATGGCCGCGGTTTCAGAGGCGGCTATGGTTTCAGTCGCAGAGTTGGACGCCGTTTTACCAGAGGGATTCCCATGTATCCGCAGGTGTATAGTGGAAACCTGGCTGATGAATTAACCCTGTTGAAACAGCAGGCCGATTTCATCAAAGACACTATCGATTCAATTAACCAACGAATTGATGAGATTGGAAAACCGGAATGAGCAGAATAATTAAGTTTGGCTAACAGAAAA
>CAJHXW010000245.1_pt1 | contig 12787 bp, 12 predicted proteins | sample 9198581 | NCBI WGS metagenome assembly CAJHXW01 (sample SAMEA7708328, study PRJEB35096) | sediment metagenome | biome: marine neritic benthic zone biome [ENVO:01000025]; feature: sediment [ENVO:00002007]; material: shallow marine sediment [ENVO:03000034] sea grass bed [ENVO_01000059] ...
AAATTGTCAACACATTATGTCGCTAAGGGCTCATGAAAAAATAAGTTTCAAATTTTGACGGTTAAAGCGCAGTGATATCAGGCAAATTCCGGGTTTCCGCAACGGAGCTGAAGGAATGGATCGGCGCTAAAAATTTAAAGTTATTTTTCAGTGAATCCTAAGCCAATGGGGGGATGGATGGCAAAGAGCAGAATATATGAACTTGCCAGAGAATTCAACATGACAAACACTGTTCTTATCGATAAGGTAAAAGAGATGGGTATTAGTGTGAAGAGCCATATGAGTGCTCTGGATGATGAAGAGGTAACTATGGTTAAAGCTGAGCTTTTCAGTAAAAAACCTGAAGCTGTTGAGGAAGTACGCATTAAGCCCACTGTGATCAGGCGGCGTAAAAGACCTGCTTCCAAAAAAGCAGCCACGGAACCAACAGTTCAGCCGGACGAAGAAGTATCACTTGAAAAAAAGTCCGAAGCCAAACCTCCTGCCGATAAAACACCCGAAGAAAGCCAAACCCCAGAGGAAATTCCCGAAATCAAAAAGACGGAGGAAAAGGTTGCTGATAAAGCTGAGGCTAAGAAAGATGTCAAAAAGAAGGTTGAAAAGCCCTCTGCAGTAAAGGTCGTTGCAACCAAAAAGAAAAAAGTTAAAAAGAAGGAAGTTGCAGCAAAAATAATTAAATTGCCAACCGCTCCTGTTGAAAAAGCGCCACGAAAGATAAAAGCCAAAAAGGAAAAACCTGAAACTAAAGCTAAGATATCGCAAAAACCTGACAAACCTGCTCCGGAAGTAATACCTCTGAAGACAGATGTGCCTTTAAAGGAAGTAAGAGGAAAGAAACGAAAGAAAAAGTCCGGAGAAAAGGATGGAGATCGAAAATTTTTTGAAAAGAAGATTTCTTTTAGAAAAAAAGCTGTTGTTGAAGCTAAAGATCTTTATTCCAAGAAACGACGCGGACGAAAAGACCGAAAAGCAGCAAAGGGAAAACAGGTTGGAACAGGGCAGAAAACCCAGATAACTACAGCAAAAGCTATTAAGCGAAGAATAAAAATCGATGAATCCATCGTTCTTTCAGATCTGGCAAAACGTATGGGAATTAAGGCCGGTGAAATGATTAAAACGATGATGACAATGGGCGTCATGGCAACGGTAAATCAAACCATAGATTTCGATACGGCCGTTCTTGTCGCGTCAGAGTTTGATTATGAAGTTGAACGCGCTACTTTTGAAGAAGAAATTGTTTTAAAGGAGGAAAAGGATGATCCCGATAAATTGGTAGAAAGGGCTCCGGTAGTGACGATCATGGGCCACGTCGATCATGGCAAAACATCACTACTGGACGTCATACGTAAAACCAGAGTCACCGATATTGAAGCAGGGGGAATTACGCAACATATCGGTGCTTATAATGTCAAAACTGATAATGGGCGAATCGTCTTTTTAGATACTCCGGGGCACGAAGCTTTTACTGCCATGCGGGCAAGAGGCGCTAAAATGACAGATATAGTCGTTCTTGTTGTTGCTGCAGATGACGGGGTTATGCCACAAACCATTGAAGCGATTAATCACTCCAGAGCGGCGGAAGTTCCAATTATTGTTGCAGTTAATAAAATCGATAAGGCAAATGCTGATGCAGAAAAAGTCTATCGCGAGCTTTCAGAAGAAGGACTTACTTCGGAAGATTGGGGAGGTGACACCATTTTTGCCAAGGTTTCCGCAAAACAAAACACCGGCATCGATGAGCTGCTGGAAATGATACTTTTGCAGTCCGAAGTTCTTGAATTAAAAGCCAATCCGGAAAAACTGGCTAAAGGTTATGTTGTTGAGTCAAAGATAGACTCCGGCCGGGGTGCAGCTGCTACAGTACTCATACAGGAAGGGACCCTTCATGCCGGTGAGCCTGTTGTGTGTGGAATACATTATGGAAAAGTTCGTACCATGCTCAATGACAGTGGGGAACAGGTAGAATTAGCAGGTCCTTCCATACCTGTTGAAGTTATTGGTCTTTCGGGCGTACCGATGGCAGGAGATGAATTAATTGCTCTCTCTGATGAAAAGAGTGCCAAACAGGTCAGTATGCACAGGATACAGCGACAGCGCTCAAAGGAACTTGCAAAAACAAGCCGGTTAAGCCTTGAAAAGCTTTATGAGAAAATTCAGGAAGGTGAGCTAAAAGACCTGAATATAATAATCAGAGCGGATGTTCATGGCTCCATTGAAGCCATCGCAGATTCTTTAACAAAACTATCCAATGAGGAAGTGAAAATAAGTGTCATCCAAGCTGCTACAGGCGCTATTTCTGAATCAGATATTTCCCTGGCTACGGTTTCTGATGCGATTATTATTGGATTTAACGTTCGACCAAGTCCAAAAGTTCAAGCCCTTGCCAGCGAAGAAAATGTTGATATACGTTTTTATAGGATAATTTATGATGTGATTAACGATATCAAGGGCGCCATTGTTGGTATGATGTCATCAACTTTTGAAGAAAAGATTCTAGGCATGGCGGAAGTTCGAGAAGTATTCCATGTTCCCAAAGTCGGTTCCATTGCGGGCTGTCATGTGACCGATGGAAAAATCGAACGAGGACAACTGATGCGTCTTATCAGAGACGGAATTGTCTTGTATGAAGGAAAGAATTCTTCTCTCAGGCGTTTTAAAGATGATGTTAAAGAAGTTCAGAGCGGTTATGAATGTGGTATAGGAATTGAAAACTACAACGATATCAAGGTTGGTGACGTAATAGAATGCTATTATTTGGAAGAAATTAAGCCCGAATTATAAAAAAAATGGTGCGTATTCAATGGTAGTTGGTATCGGAATCATTACATTCAGGTTGCACGACTGCCGCTCCCTAAAAGGGAAAAGAAAAATTATAAAATCGATTATCAGCCAGTTGAAAAATAAGTTTAACACTTCCATAGCTGAAATCGGTTTTAACGATATTTATCAAAGATCTCAGATCGGTTTTTCCATGGTGGGAAATAACAGAAAAGTGGTGAACTCAAAAATAGACAAAATTTTCAATATGGCTGATGACCTGGGTCTTGCTGAAATCGTTGATACTGAAATGGAAATCATCAGTATAAACAGTTCTTGAAAGAAAAATTATGAAAGCTTTTGCGCGTTCTGACAGAGTGAGCGGCCTGATACAGCAAGCTTTATCGGAGATACTCCAGAAAGGGATCAAAGATCCCCGCCTTAAAATGACAACCATTACGAATGTCAAAATGTCACGGGATTTAAGGATTGCTAGAATTTACTTTGCCACATCGGGCTCGGAAAAAAGTGTGGAAGAAGTCACCCAGGGATTTAAAAGTGCAAGGGGATTCGTAAAAAAATCTCTTGCCGGCAAACTTGGACTGCGATATATGCCTGAACTTGAATTTTTTTATGACGACTCTTTCGATTATGGGTCTCACATAAACAAGATTTTAAAATCAATTAAAAAAGACAATGGATCGGATAACAAATCATCTGCTAAGCAGTAATCATATTTTGGTGGCATCTCATACTAACCCGGACGGCGATGCAGTGGGTTCTACAATTGCCATGGGGCGTTTGCTCAGCAAGATAGATAAAAGGATGACTTTATACAACGAAAGCTCAATTCCAGCTGTCTATCGCTTTCTACCTGGTGTTGAAATGATTGAAAATAGCATTGACCCGGTCAATGAATTTGATACCGCCATTATTCTAGATTGCGGTGATTTGCCGAGGATCGGCCCGATCGCTTCAATGGTAAATAATATACCTGTAATTATCAATATTGACCACCATATTTCCAATAAACGCTTTGGCCATTTTCAGCTAATTGACACATCTGCCAGTTCTACGGCAGAGATTATTTACCGGCTGATAAAAAAAATGGGTGTTGCAATTGATAAGACCATTGCAACCTCGGTATACACGGGAATATTAACCGACACGGGTTCATTTCGTTTTTCAAATACAAACCAGGCAGCTTTTGCAATATGTCAGGAAATGGTTGAAAGGGGAGTTGATCCTTCTGATGTTGCCCGGAATGTCTACGGCAGATACTCTCTTGGCCGTATTAAGCTCTTGAATCTGGCTCTTGATTCGATTGAAATTTTCCATAATGGGAAACTGTCGATCATGACAATTACCCAGGAAATGCTCAGCAAAACAGGCACAGGGGCGGAAGATATTGATGGCCTTATAAATTACGCCAGGCGAATAGAGGATGTAAAAATAGCAGCGCTTATTCATGAAAAACAAAACGGTAGACATCATTTAAAAGGTTCCGGACAATTTCACATCAGCCTGCGATCTGATGGAACTGTGGATGTTGCTGCCATTGCCGCTTCCTTTGGCGGAGGTGGACATACAACCGCAGCAGGTTTCGAGGTCCAATCAGGCTTGGCTGATATAAAATCTCATATTACAAGTTTGATAGAAAAAAATTGAATCCAAATTGCCTTGTATTACTAAGAACTTAAGCGGAGTACTGGTTGTTGATAAGCCTGCCGGTATTTCATCTGCAAAAGTAGTTGCTATTGTAAAAAAAGTTCTGTCGGCTAAAAAAGTTGGGCATACAGGAACGCTGGACCCCTTTGCAACAGGTGTATTGGTTTGCTGTATCAATCATGCGACCAAACTTGCAAAGTTCTTTTTGCAAGGCAAAAAGAAATACACCGCACTCGTTCATCTCGGCGTTGAAACCGACACACAGGATTCGACCGGAATTATTATTTCAAAATGTAATAAGGTTCATTTTTCCGAGAATAAGATTCGGTCTGTGTTTAAAAGGTTTGAAGGAAAAATTGAGCAGTTTCCGCCGATTTATTCAGCTTTGAAGCATAAGGGTGTTCCTCTTTACAAATTGGCCAGAAAAGGCAAGCCTGTTCAAAAGCCGTCAAGGAGTGTCTTTATTTCATACATCGACATACTTGATTTAAACCTACCGTTTGTGCGCTTTGAGGTGCTTTGCTCTTCAGGAACTTATGTCAGGACTCTTTGTTCGGACATAGGAACATCGTTAGGCTGCGGTGGTCATCTTAAAGAACTGCGGCGAACTGAAAGCAGTCAATTTACGATCCAAGATGCTGTAACAATTTCTGAGTTAAAAGAACTCGCAAAATGCGGGAAGATTTCCCAACGCCTGATTAATATGACGGATGCATTGAAGGATATGAAAAGCGTTATTGCAAATGATGATTTGACTCAAAAAATTTTCCGTGGCAATATTATTACCTCAGCGGATATTTCCCCGGATTTAGTAAAAAATTTTACTGGCGATCAGGAAGATATATTCAAGGTTCTTAACAGGGAAAATAAACTTATCGCTGTATTAACTTTTCACAAAGGGAAAAAAAGGTTTAATTATAATTGTGTTTTCAATAAATAGCATATGAATTTATTTCAATAACAGGAGGCAAAGGAAAAGTGGTATTTACAACAGAAAGTAAAAAAAAGCTGATTGAACAATTTAGGCTGCATGAAGGTGATACAGGTTCACCGGAAGTCCAGATAGGACTTTTAACACATCGCATCTCTTATCTTACTGAGCATCTGAAAGGTCATAAAAAAGACCATCATTCCAGAAGAGGTCTGCTTATGCTGGTCGGCAGACGCCGCAGACTTTTAAATTATGTCAAGTTTAAGGACATCAACCGATACCGGACAATAATAGAAACACTTGGTCTGAAAAGATAATTGATTGTGTCTTTCACATCCATGCATTGTTGATGTCAAAGAAGCACAAATTGTATTACAGTTGGACTTTTGGTAATCAGACATACAATATAGCGGCTTTTTGCGCAATCATGCTTTTAAAGTCGCTTTATTTTTAGGAGAAAAAATGGAAAATTTACTTAAAACAGATTTCGGGGGAAAAACCCTTAGTATCCAAACAGGCAAGGTTGCAAAACAAGCTTCCGGTTCGGTTGTGGTTCAGTATGGAGAAACAATTGTGCTTGTTTCAGTTGTATCCGCCCATGAGGAACGGCCGACAGATTTTCTTCCCCTTACAGTTGAATACATGGAAAAAATTTATGCGGCCGGCAGGATCCCCGGCAATTATTTCAGACGTGAAATAGGGCGCCCCAGTGAAAAGGAGACCCTCACCGCCCGCTTGATCGACCGGCCTATCCGCCCCCTGTTTCCCAAAGGGTATCGTTATGAAACTCAAGTCATTGCGACTGTGCTTTCAATGGACCAGGAAAATGATCCGGATACACTTGCCATGATTGGCGCATCCGCAGCACTTGAGATATCAGATATTCCGTTTGCAGGACCCATCGCCTGTGCCCGTGTCGGCCGTATCGATGGGAACCTTGTCATAAATCCGACAATCAGTGATTGCGAAAATTCCGACATCAATATTATTGTTGCCGGTTCAAAAACAGGGGTGGTTATGGTAGAAGGTGGCGGTAATATTGTCAATGAATCCGACATGCTTGAAGCTATTTTCTTCGGCCACAAATCAATACAGCCTGTCATTGAGATTCAGGAGAAACTCAAAGAGGCTAACGGAAAACCAAAACGGCCCTTTGCCTTACCGGAAAAAGATGAAACTCTGGCAGATATCATTAAGACCAAAGCTCAATCTCTAATACGTGATGCTGTTTTGATTCCGGATAAAATAACGCGTTCCGCTACTCTTCGAACGGTTAAAGCGGATGTTTTTGAAGATCTTGCTGAGGAGTATGCGGACAGCAGGCAGGAAGCCTACGAAATCCTTAATGACATCCAGAAAAATATATGTCGTGACCTTATATTAAGGGAGGGGCGTCGTATAGATAATAGAAAATTTGATGAAATAAGACCGATTGCATGTGAAACGGGAATCTTGCCTCGACCCCACGGAAGCGCACTTTTTACCCGTGGAGAAACACAGGTGATGGGTGTACTCACTCTTGGTTCGGGACGAGATGAACAGCGAGTGGAAACGTTATACGGGGAAGAATTAAGGCCCTTTATGCTTCACTACAATTTCCCGCCTTTTTCGGTTGGAGAGGTTAAAAGGATTGGAGGTCCCAGCCGCAGGGATATCGGTCATGGTGGACTGTCAACCAGGGCAATTGAAAAAGTTCTACCATCCAAAGAAGATTTTGACTACACAATCCGTATCGTCTCCGAGGTTTTAGAGTCCAACGGCTCTTCGTCTATGGGCACTGTATGCTCAGGTATACTGGCACTTATGGACGGAGGTGTTCCCATCACAGCCCCTGTTGCGGGCATTGCCATGGGCCTTGTTAAAGATGAAGACAATGTGGTTATCCTTTCAGATATTCTAGGGGATGAAGATCATACCGGTGATATGGATTTTAAGGTTGCCGGAACCAAAGATGGTATAACAGCACTTCAAATGGATATTAAAATCCTCGAACTTTCAAGGGACATAATGGAAAAGGCTTTGGAGCAGGCTCGCGTTGGCAGGCTATTTATTCTCGACAGGATGCTTGAAGCTTTAAAAGAACCCCGCAAGAAAATTTCACCTTATGCACCCACAATCATTACCATTAATGTTGTCCCCGATAAAATCCGTGAAGTGATAGGACCGGGCGGAAAAACCATCCGATCCATTCAAACTGAAACAAATACACGGGTTGAAATAGACGATTCAGGTCTTGTAAAGATTGCAGCTATCTCAAAAGAAGATGGAGATGCCGCAAAAGAGATGATAAATGAAATTATTGCCGTACCCGAGGTTGGACGAATTTACGAAGGGACCGTTGTGAAGATCATGGATTTTGGCGCTTTTGTGCAAATTATGCCGGGTACGGACGGCCTTGTCCATATATCCCAGCTTGCCGATCATCGCGTGGCAAAGGTTACAGATATTGTAAAAGAAGGGGAGAAAATAAAGGTTAAAGTTCTGGAAGTAAACCGGGATGGAAAGATTCGGCTGAGCCTTAAAGCCGCCCTTGAAGAGGAAAGTTGATGGCGTTGTAAAAAGTTCCATCTACTGCGTTGTAGCGGTTTTTCAGGCACCCGGCATGCTTCATGTATTGCCTCGTACCTGAAAAACCACTGCGCATTGTATATGGAACTTTTTAATTAGCCATCGGAGTTGCTTTACGAAATCATCAACGGTGGCTGAAGATAAAAGGCGGAAGAATAAAGCAAAGAATCCACGCCCGGCGAAGATCCCATCAAGGACTGGAGAACGTGGTTTTAAAAAATTGAATGAAAACAAATGAAAAAAACCGTAAATAAAACAACTTTAAAAAACGGCGTGCGAATCCTGACAAAAAATATGCCCCATGCCCGCAGCGTATCCATGGGTGTATGGGTAAATGTTGGTGCCAGGGATGAATCAATAGAGGAAAACGGACTTTCCCATTTAATCGAGCACATGATTTTTAAAGGGACTAAAAAGCGCACGGCTTTTCAGATTGCCAAGCAGTTCGATGCGCTGGGTTGCAATACGAATGCCTTTACCGGCTATGAAAATACATGTTACCATGCAAGGGTCATGGACAGTCACCTTAAAACCGTGGTTGATATTCTTTCCGATATTTTTTTAAACTCCGTCTTTGATGAGAAAGAGCTGGAAAAAGAACGGCCTGTTATTTTACAGGAAATCGGAATGGTTGAGGATAGTCCGGAGGAATATGTCCATGTGCTCTCAAACAACGCTTATTGGGGGGATAATTCCCTTGGGCGTTCTGTTCTCGGAACCAAAGAAAACATACTCGGTTTTACTACAGATGATATTAAAAAGTTTTTTAAGCATTTCTACCAGCCAGACCGGATTATCATTTCCTTTTCGGGAAATCTTTCCCATGACCAGACAGTCGATCTGATAGGTCCTAACTTTGAATCTGTCAAACCCGGCAATTCTTTTCCTGAGAGAATTACTCCTTTTGAACATTCCGCAGTTAATATTAAACACAGGGACTCAGAACAGGTGCATATCTGTCTGGGAGCAAAAGGAATATCTATCGCCGACCCCCGCAGGTTCGCTTTTGCCATTTTAAATACTGTTTTTGGGGGCAACATGAGTTCGAGACTGTTTCAGAATTTGCGTGAACAGAGAGGTTTGGCCTACTCCGTTTATTCTTTCACGTCATCTTATGTAGATACCGGCATGACAGGAGCCTATGCCGGCGTAAATCCTGAAAAAGCGAAGGAATCGATAGAGCTGATCTTAAAAGAAATGAATAAGCTTAAAGAAATCAGCATAGATAAATCCGAGCTAAGAGACGCAAAAGAATATATTAAAGGAAATCTTTACCTTGCATCTGAAGGTATTGACAATCAGATGGTCCGTCTGGCCCAAAGTGAAATAAATTTTAAAAAACATATTCCACTCGAAAAAGTTGTGGAAAAAATAGAGTCGGTTACCGCAAAGGATGTTCTCGAACTGACAAAAGCGCTGTTTAAACCCGAACACATATCTTTAAATCTCCTTGGGCCGACTGCCAATAAAGAGACCTTTAAAGATATCTTAAGCTTTTAATTTCATGGACTCCACCCCTTTAATCAAATTCCTGCGCCTCAAACCGGATCTGGATGCAGATATACCTTTACCCCGTTATATGACTCCCCAGTCTGCGGGAATGGATATCTACGCAGCCATAGAAAATGATGTGGTTCTTGAAAAAGGAGAAATCGCTTTACTCCCCACCGGCTTTGCCGTTGCCATTCCCGAAGGATTTGAAGCCCAGATACGACCTAGAAGCGGATTGGCCGTAAAGCATGGTATCGGGCTTATTAATTCCCCAGGCACTATAGATGCCGATTACAGGGGAGAGGTAAAAATTGCAGTGATCAATCTCGGCAAGAAACCATACATATTCAAGCGGGGAGACAGAGTCGCTCAGATGGTAATAAAAAAAGTTTATCAGGCCAGACTGGAAGTTGTGGAAAGGCTCGATGAGACTGAACGCAATACAGGAGGTTTCGGACACACAGGATGAAACCGCTGAATAACTCCCCGATCCCTAGATTAAATTAAATTGTTTTATGCGCTCTTAGTTTCACTTTTTTGTTTCGCATGTTCCAGTACAGACATGACTGTTGCAACCATCGCTGAAATATCTCCCATGTTTGCAGGAATTATCATGGTATTATTTTCTTTGGCCAGCTTTCCAAACTCTGCTATATATTTTTCAGCGACTCTTAAATTTGCAGCTGTTTCTCCGCCAGTCAAACTTAAAGACTCAGCAATTTTTTTAATTCCCGCAGCTGTTGCATGTGCAACAAGTTCGATTTCTTTTGCCTGTCCTTCAGCTTCATTAATACGCTTTTGTTTTTCACCTTCCGATACCTCAATAGCTTCTTTCTTTAACCCTTCTGCACGGTTTATCCTGGATTGTCTATCACCTTCTGATGTCGCAATAGCAGCACGTTTCTCTCGCTCGGCTTTCATCTGTTTTTCCATTGCATCCATTACAGTTTTAGGTGGAGTTATATCCTTAATCTCATAGCGTAAAACCTTAACTCCCCAATTCTGAGCTGCTTCATCAATTGCATAAACTACTTGCTGGTTTAGGCTCTCTCGTTCTTCAAATGTTCTGTCAAGCTCAATTTTGCCAACCACCGAACGCAGTGAGGTTTGGGCAAGCTGGCTGGCCGCAACCCTATAGTCGTCAATTCCGTAGCAAGATAGTTTGCTGTCAATCACCTGCAGATATAAAATACCATCGACTGAAACGGATACATTATCGGTGGTAATGCAATCTTGTGAAGGAATGTCCATAACCTCTTCTTTAAGAGTGCGTTTGTATGCGACCTTATCAAGGAAAGGAATGAGAATATGAAAGCCTGCGCTAAGGGACTTGCTGTACTTGCCAAGCCGTTCGATGATGAATTCCGACCTTTGAGGTACAACAACGGCTGTTTTTATTAATAGGATAATAACGATGACAGCCAATACACCGACAACAATCAATGACTCATTCATTTTTCCCTCCTTTATATAAGTTTAACCTTAAAAGTGAGTCCATCTTCGGACTCCTGGCTTTCTATTAAAACAGATTGCCCTTCTTCAATTTTCATCTCCGCAATAGCCCTCCAAAAACTCCCCATAACTTTTATTTCACCAGGCAGATTGGGAGCTATTGTTTTTGTAACAATTGCTGTTTTCCCAATCTTCGAATCCGTGTAGTGATCATCAATACTATCCCGTGTCTTTCCTTTGAATATTTTCAGGCTATATTTTCTTAAAGTAAAAAGCAGAGTTAACGATGACACTATAAATATTAATATTTGGCCTGTTATTTCAATATCAAATAACCATGTAACTAATGCCGCAATCCAACATCCGGCCGTAAAAAAAATTAAAATAAATCCGGGCACTGCTAGCTCGGCAATTAAAAATGCAACACCGGCAAGAAACCATATTAATGAAGATGAAAGAATCATTTAACCCTCCAACTATTTAATTTTTTCACTTTATCTAATAGGCTAACAGCTGGGAATCAGTGGGCGAATGGTCCTTGCGATCCATTGAATTCCCAATCTATAGTAGTTGTCATAAATATGTTCCGTTTTAAAAGAGGAAACATATTTATGACAATCAGTATATGCTCAATTTATCTAAATAGGAACATGAGGATAAATTATTATGTCTCTCCCCAGGCTTTTTTACTTCGATTAATTTTCTTTTTTACATTTGTCCAGGTTTTGGTTTTTAGAAAAGATTCATCAAAGCGATTGATCATTTCAGTAAACATTTCGAAAGGCATGGTAAAAGATAATTCATCAGTCTTAAAAAATTTTCTTGCTGAAGGATCCCAACCGCCAATCACGGCTTTTTTACATCCTTTAGAAAGGTAATGCAAGGGCCAAATAACAAGACTGCCGCAAGCGGCACTCCATGGCGATACGACAACCTCAGGATCACTGGTCACAAAAGCTGCCAGTTGGTGGAGGCCGCTCAAAGCTTCAGGTCTTGAAAAGAAGGTAACCAACTCCGGGTTTTCCTCCTTGGTAAAACTGCTTAAGAATTTAAAGATACAAAATTTATAAGATGCGGGCCTGGGATCAACGTGCTCGAATATCTGTCTAAGGCTATCTGGTGAATCACAATAAAATTCACCTTCCATTCTGTTGGGAATACCGGTGGAAACGTAATGAATGATAGCCTCGGTCTGAGGTTTAAGAAATCCAAGCCAGAAAGCACCACCTGGACATCCGAACTGCTCCGCTGAAAAGTATGCTGCCGTTTTCTTTTTGCGGGCACGCCAAATATTTCCAATAACACACGAGAATTGATTAAATACGACCTGCCAGTCAATCTCATTTTTCATTTCTTTTTCGCGGGTGGGAAGATCCGTGGGTTTTGGTGAAAAACCGTCAGCAGGCTTTTCATCTGAATAAAAAATGCCCATTGGCTCTTCGTCAAGTCCTAAAACTTCAAGGAACTCTGGTAATGATTTTAATATCTTCTGGTCCATATGACCTTCCTTTTCAGTCGATTTTAAACGTCCTATTTTGCGCTCACACTGTTAAATATTTGAGGGATCTGGGAGTTTCTCCTTAAAGTTTTTTGTAGTGAACCGTTTGCGTTATAATGATTGCCAGCAGTTCGTCCGGGAAATCGCCTATACGCCCGCACAAGCCTTAACAAATGGTTGAAATACTCCGTACACGCCCCCTATCTTTTGCGTAAAGCCCATACAGGCAGAGACGATCGCCGCTGCCGTTAAGATCTGTCTGCTGGGGCTGGTTCAAATTTTATCTCAGCGAGATAGCTGCCGTACGTCAGTTTCTCGATAAGATTGGTAAGGCTTGTGCGGGCGTATAGGTGATTCCCCGGACGAACGGAGCAGAGATCAAAAAACTCCCCGATCCCTCAAATATTTAACACGTGGAATGC
>CAJHXW010000405.1_pt1 | contig 12725 bp, 9 predicted proteins | sample 9198581 | NCBI WGS metagenome assembly CAJHXW01 (sample SAMEA7708328, study PRJEB35096) | sediment metagenome | biome: marine neritic benthic zone biome [ENVO:01000025]; feature: sediment [ENVO:00002007]; material: shallow marine sediment [ENVO:03000034] sea grass bed [ENVO_01000059] ...
ATGATCAGTAAGGTGGTTAACATTCGGGCTGTGCTGATCAACGCCTCCCCGGCACTTAATAAGATACTCACCATGGGAGTTGAAGGTGCCGGCGGCATATTTATCATTCTTCTCGGAGGTCTTCTTTGTGGTATATTTGCCGGTGCACTCTACCTGATTCCGGAATTAATCCGGCAGGTGACAATTATTTGCCTTTCCAGCGTTCTCATGGCCGGTTTGCTGCAGGATCTCATTCGACCGGTGCTTGCACCCTAGAGTTTGCTATCCATTATCAGTGACTGGCTGTATACCCAAAATGGTCTGACCATCTTAGGAGCCATTGCCATTGCGGTGATTATCGGTATTTGCTATATTATATGGGCCAAGAAGAGAGAAGACGTAAAGACAGGATATACGCAGCTTCCAGGAGATACACAACGTAACATCAAGATAGCCTCTTTTTTCATCCTTGCCATTTTTTTGATCGTACTGCCCCACCTTCTCGGTTTATTTCTCAGCGAAGTTATTACCATCGTCGGTCTTTATATTCTTTTGGGGCTGGGGCTTAATATTGTGGTGGGATTTGCCGGGTTGCTTGATCTTGGATATGTGGCCTTTTTTGCTATCGGTGCGTATACCACGGCGATTTTAACTTCGCCTGAACTCGGGTTTTTCAGTCTCACCTTCTGGCAGGCGCTTCCCTTTGCGATTATGCTTGGTATTTTATCGGGTGTCATTTTAGGCATTCCGGTTTTAAAAATGCGGGGAGACTATCTGGCGATCGCCACCCTCGGGTTTGGTGAGATTATCCGTATTCTGGTGCTTTCCGACTTTTTAAGACCCTGGCTGGGAGGTGCACAGGGAGTCGGAAATATTCCCAACCCGGTTATTGCCGGGTACCAGTTGGTTGAACCTCAGCATATCTATTATTTGATTCTGGCCGGATGCGGACTGGTGGTATTTATGTCCATACGACTGAGGGATTCCAGGTTGGGTCGAGCCTGGATGGCCATGCGGGAGGATGAAGATGTGGCCCAGGCCATGGGTATAAATCTGGTGGCCACCAAACTGCTGGCTTTCGCGACGGGTGCGGGTTTTTCAGCCTTGAGCGGCGCCATTTTTGTCAGTAAGATCGGTTCGGTTTATCCTCACAGTTTTAACGTGATGATTTCCATCAACGTTATTTGTCTGATTATTGTCGGAGGTATGGGCAGTATTCCTGGGGTTATTGTCGGTGCGGCTGCTCTGGTGGGTCTACCCGAGCTTTTAAGAGAATTCGCCGAATACCGGTTTTTGGTTTACGGGGCCGCACTTGTGGCGATGATGCTTTTGCGGCCTGAAGGTTTGTGGCCGGAAGCGAGGCATAAACTGGAACTTCATGAGGAAGAAAATGGTGCGGCGGAAGCAGAAACGGCAACAGCGGCCTAGCCCGGTAGTGAGGAGGATTTATGGCTATTCTCAAAGCAGATAAGATGACAAAGCGTTTTGGCGGGCTGGTGGCAGTGAATTCACTGGATGTCGAGATTAAAAATAACAGCATCCACAGTATTATCGGTCCCAACGGCGCAGGAAAAACCACATTTTTTAACTGTGTAACGGGGTTTTATCGACCGGAAGACGGGGCAATTATTTTTGACCAGCGTTCCGTGGTCGGTTTGAGTCCGGACCGGATCGTTCATCGGGGGATATCAAGAACGTATCAGAATATTCGGCTTTTTCCAAACTTGACGGCCATGGAAAACATTCTGGTCGGGATTCACAGCCATCTCAAAGCAGGATTCTTCGGGATTGTATTCTCTTTGCCCGGTACCCGTAAGGAAGAACTTGAGGCTGCAGATGAGGCTCGCCGTCTTCTCAAGTTTATTAACATGGAAGGCAAGGGCGATTTGATGGCCAAGAATTTTCCCTATGGTGAACAAAGGCGGCTGGAAATTGCGAGGGCCTTGGCTTCGCGACCGAAGCTTTTACTTTTAGATGAGCCCACCGCGGGAATGAACCCGAGTGAAACCCAGGCCATGATGGATTTTATTCTGCACCTGAGGGATGAATTGGGAATCACCATCATTTTAATCGAGCATCAGATGCGGGTGGTAATGGGGATCTCCGAAACGGTGACGGTACTCGATTACGGCAAAAAGATAGCCGAGGGCACACCGGAGGATATTAAAAACGATCCGATGGTAATTGAGGCATATTTAGGAAAGGGCAGCGCGGCTGAAACCCATTGATCGATGGGTTTGCATGCCCCATAATTGATCGATTTTTTAAAATGTCAGTATTCTATTAGCAACGACGTGAGGTAAATTCACTATGGCAATGCTTGAAGTCCAGAATGTGCAGGCATATTACGGAAAGATTCATGCCCTTAAAGATGTTTCCATTAATATTGATAAAGGGGAGATTGTTACACTGATCGGTGGCAACGGTGCTGGAAAAAGCACGACCTTAAGAACCATCAGTGGCCTTTTAAAACCCAGGGAGGGAACGATTCTGCTGGATGGCGAGAACTTGGCTAAGTTTAAACCTCACGAAATCGTGACTAAAGGAATTGTGCAGGTGCCCGAGGGTCGGAGAATTTTCGGACAGTTGACGGTAACAGAAAACCTGGACATGGGAGCTTTTACCTGTAAAGATAAAAAGCTTACCGAAGAAAATCTTGACCATGTATTTTCGCTTTTTCCACGTTTGCATGACAGGAGCCGACAGGTAGCCGGGACATTAAGCGGCGGAGAGCAACAGATGTTAGCCATGGGACGGGCATTGATGGCCAATCCGAAAATATTATTGCTGGACGAACCTTCCATGGGGTTGGCGCCGGTTCTTGTGGACAGCATTTTCGAAACGATCCAGCAGTTGCATGCCTCCGGCACCACTATTCTTCTGGTGGAACAAAACGCGCGCATGGCCCTGCAGGTGGCCGATCGGGGATACGTGATTCAAACGGGTGAGGTGGTGCTGAATGATTCGGCTGACAGGCTCAATGAAAACGAGATGGTCAGAAAGGCCTATATGGGTGAAAATTAACACGGATACCCTAAAATATATCACTGCTTAATGCGGCTCAAATCGCCGGCTGCGAGAATTTCCGCAACCGGCTTTTTTTTTGCCCCGCATCAAGTTTAGGTTATACGGTTTCCCAAAAATATATTCCGTTTTAAACGATGAAAAACTCGAATATAAGAGATCGTAAAGAAAGAACTTAACCGAGCATATTATAATTGATTTTAGTTTTAGATTTAGTTCAACAAAATAACCAGATTGCATTCAAGTTCTTTCTTAACGATCTTAAATACACTCAGACAGTTTCCTCACTTAAAACGGAACATATTTATGAGAACGACTATTACAGATAAAAACTTCAAAAGGATTTACTTTATAAAGGCCCTTTCAGAGGATAATTGATCATGCACAAGGGTTGCAAAGTCGTTATCATCGGCGGTGGTGTCATCGGTGCGGCTGCTGCTTACTATTTAAAACACAAAGGATGGTCGGTGACCATCATTGATAAAGGGCATTTTGGCTACGGAGCTTCCCATGGAAACTGCGGCTTGATTGTTCCCGGGCATATCCTACCACTAAACTCCGTTGACAATTTAATTAAGGGTTTTGGATGGATTTTCAAAAAAGATGCTCCCCTATTGATTAAACCAAGGATAGATCCGGCATTGGGGAAATGGTTGATAAGATTTGCCCTGCACTGCAATCAAAAAGATATCCTGATCTCCGCACAAGGTCGTGCAGCCATCATGAAAGGTGCCATCGATTTATATCATGGTTTATTATCCGAAGAGGAGTTGAACTGCGATTGGGAAGTTAAAGGTGCTCTGCATATTTTTAAATCCCGGAAAGAATTTGAAAATTATGGCTCTGCTGATGGTTTAAAAAAACAGTTCGACGTCAGCGAAACATCTTTGGACAGAAAATCGCTTTTAAAACAGGAACCCGCTGTGGGGGATAATGTAGCAGGTGCCTGGTTCTCACGACAAACCGCCCATCTTCGCCCGGACAGTCTCATGAAAGAACTCAAACGGGTTCTTATCCAAAAAGGGGTTGAAATCATCGAGCAGACGGAGGTAACCGGATTTCAAATCGAAAATAATAAAGCTGTTGCAGCCGTTACACGGCATGAACATTTTTCAGCAGATCAGTTTGTTTGGGCCACCGGTGCCTGGGCTCCCATGCTTAATAATGTCCTTGGCTGCAAATTGCCCATTCAACCTGGGAAAGGGTATTCGGTAAATATGCCACGGCCGTCAAACAGTCCATCGATTCCATGTATTTTCCAGGAAACCGGGGTTGTGATTACTCCCTGGAAAAGGGATATCAGACTGGGCGGCACCATGGAGTTTGCCGGATACGATGAAGGACTCACCCGCGTGAGACTGGATGCACTGCTCTATGCAGCAAAAAGCTATTTACGGGATATGAAACTTAGCAGCATACAAGACGAATGGTGCGGGTTGCGTCCCATGACCTGTGACGGATTGCCCATCATTGATCGATCGCCGCATCTGGAAAATGTCATGATTGCCGCCGGACATAATATGCTGGGTCTTACAATGGCACCGGGAACCGGAAAGCTGGTTTCTGAAATTTTAAGCGGAGAGAGCCCACATGTGGATCCTTATCCGTACCGAGTGTCAAGATTTAAATATCAATGATTATGGAAACATTATATGGAGTATCAGTAAATGTCCGAGTGGAGAATTGAAAAACATCCTGTTCTCAGTATTCCTGAAACAAAAAAAATATTTTTTTACTGGAATGGGCAGAAACTTGAGGCCAATGAAGGAGAAGTGATTTCATCTGCCCTTTTTGCCAACGGGATTCATGTATTTGGCCATCATGTTAAAGATAACTCTCTTCAGGGAATGTTTTGTGCCAACGGACAATGTGCTCAATGTGCGGTTATAGCAAATGGTGTTTCGGTAAAATCCTGTATGACAAAAGTAGAACAGAATATGATCGTGGAAAGTATCGAAGGGCTGCCGGAACTTGCAGTAACTGTCGATGATCTTCAGTTTTCAAATATAAAAGAAATTGATACTGATGTGTTAATAGTGGGGGGAGGCCCGGCCGGCCTTTCCGCTGCACTGCAGTTAGGTAAAAGGGGGATTGAAACGCTTATTGTCGATGACAAGGATCGATTGGGAGGCAAATTAGTTTTACAGACACACAAATTTTTTGGATCCATTGATGATTGTTATGCAGGAACCAGGGGTATCGATATTGCTGCCATTTTAAAAGAAGAGCTGTTAAACCACAGATGTATAAAGGTGTGGTTAAACAGTATGGCCATGTATGTTTTCAGTGACAAAAAAGTGGGAGTCGTTACTGATGGCAAAAAATATTCACTGGTAAAACCCAAAATGGTTCTAAATGCGGCGGGTGCAAGGGAAAAATCTCTGGTATTTCCCGGAAATACTTTGCCGGATGTCTATGGGGCCGGAGCCTTTCAAACTCTGGTTAACAGGGATCTTGTAAAGACTGCTAAAAGACTGTTTGTAGTGGGAGGTGGTAATGTAGGCTTGATTGCTGCCTATCACGCTTTGCAGGCCGGAATTCATGTTGTCGGGTTAATTGAAGCGTTACCTGAAGTTGGTGGCTACCAGGTGCACGCAAATAAGATCAAAAGATTAGGTGTCCCGATATACACAAGGCACACCATTTTATCTGCCAATGGAAATGAAAATGTTGAGTCGGTTACCGTGTGCAAAATAGATGATAGTTTCAAACCGATTCACGGAACGGAAAAGACATATGAATGTGATACGGTTTTAATTGCTGTGGGGCTTAGCCCTGTAAATGAATTTTTCAAACAGGCAGAGCAGGCCGGAATAGAAGTTTTTGCGGCCGGTGATGCAAAGGAAATTGCCGAGGCATCCTCTGCCATGTTCAGCGGTAAGATAGCCGGTATGGAAATTGCCGGAGTGCTCGGTAAAGAAAATAAGCCTGTTCCGAAAAACTGGTATGAAATGGCAAATGTTCTGAAAAGACATCCCGGACCAGCTACAACACCTCTTTATGATTCTTATCCTAAAACCGGTATTACGCCAGTCCTCCATTGCGACCAGCAAATTCCCTGTAACCCATGTGTTTCTGTATGTAAGCAAAAGGTGATTAATATCCCCGGTGATTTACTGCTGGAAAAGCCTGAGATCACCGGAAATGAATGTGGTGGCTGCCACAAATGCCTGTTCATTTGTCCCGGCCTGGCAATCTCTCTGGTAGATTACCGTGAAGATCCAAAGAACCCAATCGTCTCTTTACCCTATGAAGTCTATAACTATAAATATAAAAAGGGAGACCGGATCCTTTTGACTGATTATGTGGGGAATTTCCTTGGAGAAGCGATTATAATTAGTGCGACAATTAAAAAGACATCAAGGAAAACCCAGATTATAAAGGTTAAAGTTTCCGAGAAAATTGCCAAACAGGTTGCCGGCTTTCGGATTCAAAAAGACGAAGTTTCACTGCCGAAGAACGAAACCTCATGGGGCAGAATTTCTGACGAGGGAATCGTTTGCCGGTGTGAAAGAGTATCTGCCGGTGAAATTCGCAAGTTGATCAGGTCGGGTATCAGAGATATGAATCAAATAAAGTCAATTACCAGGGCATCGATGGGGGCATGCGGTTACAAAACCTGTGAAAATTTAATCTTACAAATGTTTAAAGAAGAGGGAGTGTCTGTTAAAGAGGTTACTTTAAACACAATGAGACCTGTTTTTGCTGAGACTCCACTGGGCGTTTTTTCTAATATTTTAAAATAAAATGCAAAAAGTATACGATTTGATTGTTATTGGAAGTGGCTCCATTGGCGTTCCGGTGGCCTTTGAGTTGGCAAAAAACGGACAATCCGTACTGGTGATTGACTCTCTTCCATCCCCTGGGCAGGGGCAGGACAAAAAGGCAATTGGCGGTATTCGGGCAACCCACTCTGATAAGGGAAAAATAGTGGTCAGCCAGACAAGTATAGACATCTTTTCTCATTGGAAAGAAATGGTCGGTGATGATATCCAATGGAAGAGCAATGGCTATTCTTTTCCTGCCTATACCAGAGAGGATGAAACCACCTTAAAAGATCTAATGAAAATTCAAAAAAGTTACGGTCTGAATATTAACTGGCTATTACCTGAAGAGTACAGGAAGTTAAATCCTGGAATCAACATGAGAGGATTGAGGGGCAGCACCTATTCTCCGGAAGATGGCTCGGCATCTCCTTTGTTGTTCATTAACTCATGTCATTTTAAGGCGGTGGAGTACGGAGCAACATTTATATTCAATGAAACAGTTACAAGGTTTCATATAGAAAAAAACAAAATTGCTTCGGTTAGAACAAACAAGGGGGAATATCACTCAGCCAATGTCTTAAATGCAGCCGGGATTTATGCAAGAGATATTTCTCAAATGGCCGGGATTGAAGTTACGGTGGATCCTGATTGTCATGAGGCTGGAATCACTGAGCCCGTAAAGCCATTTATGGGACCGATGGTCGTTGATATGAGGGCAGAACCGGGGTCCAAGAATTTTTACTTTTACCAGAGTCCTGAGGGCCAGGTCATTTTTTGTTTGACTCCCGACCCACCCATTTGGGGGACAGACAATCGCGCTACCTCTGAATTCCTCCCGATGATTACCAAAAGAATGATAAAAATTATGCCCATGCTTGCAAATTTGAAAGTTCGGCGGACCTGGCGAGGGCAATATCCTATGTCCCCCGATGGATTTCCCATAGTAGGGAAGGCCAGGGAGCTGGATAACTTCTACCAGGCGGTCGGCATGTGTGGTCAGGGTTTTATGCTTGGACCGGGTATGGCTGAATTAATTTACAGGCTGATTACGGAAAGCTATGGTTCAGATGATCTGGAAACCTTAAACAGCTTTAATCCATATCGCGATTTCAAAGGAAAGGAGGTATTTAAATGAGGGGCCGGGGAGTTTTCAGTCTCCCTTATGTTCGTATGAGAGAAAGCCCTATCGCCTAAGTGATCCTTAACAAAAGAGTACAACACTCCGTACACGCCCCCAATCCTTTGCGTTAAGCCCATAAAGGCGGAGACGATCATTGCCAACGTAGGAATCTGTCTGCTGGGGCTGGCTCAAATCTAATCTCAGCGAGATAGCTGCCGCAGGTCAGTCCTCTGTTGAAATTGTTAAGGATCGCTTAGGCGATAGGGCTTTCTCTCATACGGATGTTGACTATCAATAAAGCGCTAACAGCATAATAAAATATCCCATGGGGAGAAACTCCCCGACCCCTCATTTAAATAAAAAAGATACAGCTTCACTCAAACCTTCGCATTACCGGTTTCCCATAAGGGCTGAAGGGAAACTCAGACAGATACTTATTGTACCCTTTTTTGGTAAACCACCCGCTTATGCCGTATCCTTTTTTTGCTTTCTCTATATGAAATTCCTGTGCCGGAATAAATCCATACCCAATCAGATAGATTCGCTTATCATTATTATTTTTGGCTGAATCTACAACCAAGGAAACGTGACCGATACCACCATCTTTATTTTGAACAAACATATCCCCAGGTTTTAAAACTTTGGTTTGAACTTTGTTTGCTCCTTTTTTAATCGAATATGAGTTTGAATAAGCCATATGCCATCTTAGAAATCTTTCATATTTTATACTGCTACTTTTATAGTACTTCTTTTTTCCGCTGTAATCATATAAAAAAAGACGATCCAGTCTATTTTGTTTTTTATGAAAATCGGCCCAAAACCTCATGCAAAAATCAGCGCATTGTTCCAGATCGGATTTAAAAAGAAGCGGTTTATCCACTACCGCATAAATATTATACAAAACACCAAATACTTTCTCACCATTGTACTTATAAATTTTTTTACTTTTTTTTAAAGGCAGACTTTGAAGGTAGTGGCTAAAGCTTTTTTTATCGAATTGAATTCTTTCATATCCTTTTGGAACAGGAATATTTTTAATGGTATCATAGCTAAACCCCACCTGTACAAAACAAAATAAAAAAAACATTACTAGAGTTATCTGACAAATTGCAATCTTATTGTTTAAACGCATCACAAAGCAAACCTTTGATAAAGAATAATAGATCAAAATGCTTATTATATTTTGATCTTTTTGTCAAAAAGTTGATGGCGTGGTAAAAAATTTCACTTACTGTGCTGGTGCGGTTTTTCGGGAACTCGACATGCTATGTCTATAACCTTATGCCTGAAAAACCACAATGCTATGCATACGAATCTTGAAACAATGTCATCCGGTGTTTAAAGCCTTTTTGCGGGTTCAATAAAGTGAGGTCAACAGAATTCATTCGACCTCTATCATTTAATTATAGACGATCAGAAACGGACATACCATTTGTTATTAACAAATTCTTTTTTGTACAGATTCAAAGGACAGTAGCAGAAATGAAATTTTTAGACTCTTTTCAAACAGAGCCATTTTGTGCTATGAAGATGAAAACTGATCTTTTGAGGAGGGAAAATGCCCAATACCCCAAACGTACTGGTTGTGGATGATGATCCGGACATATGTAAATATCTAAAGGATATTTTATCCCGAAAGCGCTATAAAACCATAACAGTGGATTCTGGTCTTGAAGCGATAAAAAAAGTTAACCAGACAGCCTTTGACCTTGTTTTACTCGATCTGTCTTTGCCCGATCTGGAAGGGTATAAGGTCATGGATCATATCAAACAAAAAAACCCTGAATCTATTGTCATCATAATCACCGGTTTTGCTTCTATCGACTCAGCAATAAAGGCCTTAAGAAAGGAAGCTTATGATTATATTAGAAAGCCTTTTGAGCAACAAGAATTACTAAAAACAATAGAAAATGCGTTTGAGAATAAAAGACTCAGAGACGATCGTAAAAAGTCAGAAGTTGCACTGCGAGAAAGCGAGGAGAGATTCCGTAATCTGGTTGAAAATTCATTGATTGGAATTTGCATTATTCAGGACAATAAAATTGTCTATAAGAATAGAGAACAAAAAAAAATACTGGGAAAACTACCTGATTCTTTTAAATCTACTAATTTGGAATTTCTTCATCCGGATGACACTGCTAAAGTTAAAAAATTTTATAAAGGCATTCTCTCCGGTAAAATACAAACGGTTGAGACAGATTTCAGATTCAGCCCTTCATGTAGATTTAAGGATCAAATAGATATAAAATGGGTGCAGTGTCATGCGAGCACGTTCAACTATCTTGGTAAAGAAGCAATACTGCTCAATATGATGGATATTACCAGAGCTAAGGAGTTGGAGTACCTGGTCATGATCAAACATAAAATGGCCTCCCTAGGAAGGGTTGCTGCCGGAATCGCTCATGAAATAAGAAACCCGCTAACCGGAATTAACTCCTATTTATACACACTGGAAGATCTTTGCCATGCTGATACCTTTAGTCCTGACGACATTAAAATGATAAAAAAGATAGCCGGGCAAATCCAGACTGCATCTAATAAAATTGAGTCTGTTATTAAAAGGGTTCTTGATTTTTCCAGACCCGGTACCCCTAAAATGGTTAAGATAAACCTCAATCAATTCTTGTCGGAAGCCATTAAGCTTTCCACAGCCACCTTGCGTAAAAATGGTATTCAAATAGAAACATCTCTGGCTGATAATCTGCCGGAGTGCTATGGAGATGCCCACTTGATAGAACAAGTTATTTTAAACCTGATTAATAATGCGACTCAAATAATGACCGGAAAAGATATTAAAAAAATGATTAAGGTGACATCTTATTTTGAAAAGCAAAACATTTTTATACGTGTTGCCGATTCCGGGCCTGGCGTGCCTATGAAACTAAGCGAAAGAATTTTTGATCCATTTTTTACTACACATCATGATGGATCAGGTATCGGGCTGAGTCTTGCCCAGAGAATTATTGCCGACCATGGCGGTACGATCACTGTGGGGACGAGTGAGTGGGACGGTGCCGAGTTCATTATTGAACTTCCCATTGAAAAAAGGATAGAGCCGAGATGACGAATTATTCTATTTTTATTGTTGATGATGAGGTGATAGCAAGAGAGGGTATCACCCTTGCACTGAAAAAGGAATATCAGGTAAAGGCATTTGCTTCGGCAGAGGCAGTTATCGATGCTTTGGAAAAGGATTCTCCCGATCTGGTTCTTCTTGATATCGGTCTGCCCGGTATGACCGGAGTTGAAGCACTTAAACTAATAAAAAAAAAGCATCCGGAAATAATTGTTATTATGATTACTGCCTATGAGGACATAGAAACGGTGATCAACGCCATGAAAATCGGAGCTTATGATTACGTGGTAAAGCCGCTTAAGATGGATTCGTTAATAGCAAATGTTCGAGTTGCACTTGAAACGATCTCAATGCGAAAAGAAATCCAGATGCTTCATGAAAAATATCTCAAAGAGAATCTGCCATGTTTTATAGGTGAGAGTGATGCGATATCCGATATTATGGAAATTGTAAAAAGGATAGCAGAAAGTCCGGATACTTCGATTCTTATTGTCGGAGAAACCGGAACAGGCAAAGAGTTGATAGCAAAAGCCATACATTACAGGAGTCCTCATTTCAAAGGCCCAATAGTCAGTGTAAACTGTGCGGCAATACCAAAAGAGCTTATTGAAAGCGAACTCTTTGGCTATGAAAAAGGTGCTTTTAGCGGGGCCGATGCTTCCGGGAAAATGGGTCTTGTCGAAAAAGCCGCAGATGGCACTCTTTTTCTTGATGAAGTGGGAGATTTAAGTATGGCTGCCCAGGCAAAACTCCTGCGATTTCTTGAAGAAGGCGAGTTTTATCGTATCGGGGGAACTGAAAAACACGAGGTGCGACCCAGGATTGTTTCTGCTACCAACAGGGATCTACCAGGGATGATCAAAGACGGGAAATTCAGAGAGGATTTATATTACCGACTGGCGGTTGTTAAAATAGAAATTCCCTCTTTGAACCAGCGGCCCGATGACATCATTCCCATTGCACAAAACTTTCTTGTCGAGTTCGGCCAAAAATTTGGCAAACCTTTTACAGGCATTTCGCCGGATGCTGAGTCTGCCCTTAAGGATTTTAGATGGACAGGTAATGTTCGAGAACTTAAAAACATTATTGAACGGGCTGTTCTCATGTCAGAAGGACCGGTATTGAACAAGGAAAACCTCGAACTAAGAAACATTCACACCAACAAACCGGTTAGGCAGCCGGAAAATATTCCTTATCTTCCAGGCCTGTCTGCTTCAGGTATCGATTTTTCTTCAACTCTTGAATCTGTTGAAAAGTATTATTTCGACGCGGCTCTAAAATTGGCTGACAATAATGAAAGCAGGGCCGCAAGCCTTCTCGGACTTACCAGAGACAAATTTAGATATCGAAGAAAAAAACAATCTTGATGGCATCGTTCCAAGACTCATGTACTGCTATGGTGCGATTTTTCAGGAACTCGACATGCTGTCATGTATAGTCTCGCTCCTGCAAAACCGCTATGCCTTGGATATGAGGTTTTTTATTTGGCTATCCGGCGATTATTCAAAGATCTTTTTAAAACCGTCTATACTCTTTCTCATAAATATATTCCGTCTTAAACGATGAAAAACTCGTATATAAGAGATCGTAAAGAAAGAACAGACCGGGAATATTATAATTGATTTAAGTATCAGAAATAATACCAACAAATTGGCAATATGGCACACAAGTTCTTTCTTAACGATCTAAAATACACTCAGACAGTTTCCTCATTTAAAACGGAACATAATTATGAGAACCACTATAACGGGTTTCTTCA
>CAJHXW010000121.1_pt1 | contig 12713 bp, 11 predicted proteins | sample 9198581 | NCBI WGS metagenome assembly CAJHXW01 (sample SAMEA7708328, study PRJEB35096) | sediment metagenome | biome: marine neritic benthic zone biome [ENVO:01000025]; feature: sediment [ENVO:00002007]; material: shallow marine sediment [ENVO:03000034] sea grass bed [ENVO_01000059] ...
ACCAAGATCATGCACAAGGAGGCTATTTACAAAGAGCAATAAATTACGTCCAGGTTATTGACAGGGGCGCGGTCAAGGTCAAGGAGAACTCTCGAATAAACTATGGGATATGCCATACGGCCTAACTCCCGACATTAGACAGAGACAGCTCCACGACGAAGACATGACATGCGGTATCCAACCCGCGAATATCAGAGTGATCAACCGTCGTTTCAATGACCCCGCCTCTATCAATGACCTGGATAATAATAATTATTGAACATCCTTTAAACCTAAAATTGTAGAGGAAGGCGGATTTCCTTTCTCTGTTGACAAGTATCAATCATATCAGTTTATAAGATTATCCGTAACCGCTTTAAATTCAATGAATTAAAAATAACTTTAAACGGTGGATGTTGAGCTATACTATCCTATGACGCAAAGGATATCATTTTTTGCCACCGAATCGCCGCTGGAAAAATTTATTGACTTAATTGTGCCGCTGGTCGGAGCAGGCAGTGCGTTTTCCATTTTCATGGCTTCCAGGACTACTACAGTCTCTCCTTCACTCACCGCATCTCCAACCTGTTTTTCATATTTGACAATCATGCCCGGCATTGGAGCTGCAAGTGGTGTTCCGTCAGCTACCGGCACCGCTGCCGGTGCCGGTTCAGACGAAGCTTCTTTAGCCGGCGCTGGTGCGGCTGGAGCCGAAGGTTTGGATGGTGCTGGCGGCGCAGGAGCAGCAGGCGCAGCCGGGGCAAACTGCGCAGGAGCTGCAGCAGGCATCTGTTGCAGATAACTTATAACCGGGGATCCCCCAACTTCATCAACACCAACTTCAAAATAATCGTCGTCAACAAATACGTTAAATGTTCGCAGGTTCTCTCCTTTTGCCGGAGCCTGTTTTTCTTCTTTTTCTACCAGGAGACCGGCCTTTGCCTTTTTAACAAGTTCCTGCTCGGCCAGTGCTTCTTCAAGGGTTTTGGCTCTTACCTCTTCAGGCGGTTCTTCTTTTCCGTATTTCCATTTTAAAAACTTCTTTCCGGTAACGGGATAAATGGCATATAAAATCTCATCATCGAGATCAACGGCAAGCCCTTTAACATCTTCCTGTGCTTTTTCAAGTTCCGGTTCCAACACCTCAGCAGGTCTGCAGGTAATCGGTTCTTCCCCTCTTGCATATCCTTTAAGCGCTTTCTTTTGAACTTCCGGATTTATAGGTGTGGCTGTCTTTCCATACAATCCGTAACACAGGTCTTTAACCTGGGCGGTAATCATCTTGTAACGCTCTTTTTCATCATCGAAAAGAACATTATTAACCGTCTGGATTCCGACAATCTGGCTGGTTGGAGTAACCAGCGGAACCTGGCCGAGATCTTTTCTTACCCTGGGAAGTTCGGCATACACCTCATCAATCTTGTCGAGCGCATCCATCTCCCTGAGCTGGTTAACAAGGTTTGAAAGCATTCCCCCGGGTGTCTGATGAAGAAGAACATTTATATCGATAATAGACACTTTTGTGTCATCCAGCAAATGCCGGTACTTGGGTAGTATTTCTTTTTCCAGGATCTCATTAATTTCTGCCAGGGCTTTTATGTCGAATCCTGTGTCTCTGTTGGTTCCGAGCAAGGCCATGACCAGGGGTTCAATGGCAGGATGGGAAGTTCTAAATGCATAAGGTGACATACATGTATCTATAATATCGACTCCCGCTTCAATGGCCTTTAAATGAGACATCTGTGCCATGCCTGAAGTAAAGTGGCTATGCAAGTGGATGGGGGCTTTAACTGCGGCTTTTAAAGCCTTTACTATGCCATATGCATCGTACGGTGCAATCAGGCCTGCCATATCCTTGACGCAGATACTGTCTGCACCCATTTTTTCCAGATCTTTTGCCTTGTTGACATAATAATCAAGGTTATAAACATCCCCCCCCAGTCTGGGTTCTGTCATTGTATAGCAAATACAGCCCTGGAAATGCTTGCCACATTCCTTGATTACCGGAACGACCGTCTCGAAATTTCTATAGTCGTTTAATGCATCAAATGTACGGAAAATATCCATACCGTTTGCTGCCGCACGATCTACAAATGCCCGAGCCAAATCGTCGGCGTAGTTCCGGTATCCCACCAGGTTCTGTGCCCGCAAAAGCATGGAAAAAGGTGTTTTTTTCATATAACGTTTCAAAGTTCTGATCCGTTCCCATGGATCTTCATTTAAAAATCGATGCATGGTGTCAAAAGTGGCTCCCCCCCACGTTTCAACCGCCCAAAACCCGATTTCATCCATCATTTCGGCAACGGGAATCATATCTTCGGTGCGTCCCCTTGTGGCAAACAGGGACTGATGGCCGTCACGTAAAGTGAGATCCTCAATCTTAACAGGATTCTTTGCCTTTGGCCTGTCGGCCTTGTAATTCATTTTTGTCGAATTTACTTCATTGTGATCGCTCATCTTTAGGTTCTCCTCTTAATATATTTTACAATATTTATTTTGATAATTTGGTGAAAAGTTTAAATTCAGTGTGTTTCCCGCCCGCCGGATATTACGTGACCATCCATTATTACTACTTGTGAAAGGCTTTTGCCTGCATGAGATTCCTCATTTGCATCATCGTTTGTCGGGCGCTTATCCCCCAGAGATTTGGTGGTGCTAAGGGTACCGTTTCAGGTTCTGGAGTTTGAGGAGCAGCCTGCATGCATAAGATCTCTTCTTCTGTCTTTATATAATCCATCACCGCAGCTATTGCAGCGGTAATTTTCTTGTTGTTTTCCATATGGTCTCCATTTACGAGTTACGGGTTGCAGGTTACGGGTTATTATCAACACGCAACGCTCAACAAACGTTTACATCGGTATATTTCCATGTTTTTTAGGCGGTCTGATTTCCCGTTTACTGCACATTATTTCAAGGGCCCCAATCAAACGCGGCCTTGTTTCACTCGGAACGATGACTGCATCCACAAAGCCCCGGTTTGCAGCACAGTAGGGATTTGAAAAAAGTTCCTCGTATTCTTTTATTTTTTCTTCACGTTTGGCCTTCGGGTCTTCCGCTTCATTTATTTCTTTTTTGTGGATAATATTTGCCGCACCTGCCGCCCCCATTACAGCAATTTCCGAACTGGGCCATGCAAAGGCCATGTCGGCCCCAAGATCCCTTGAGCACATGGCAAGATAGGAGCCACCATAATCTTTCCGGGTAACGAGAAGCAATTTTGGAACGGTTGCTTCGGAATAACACCAGAGAAGCTTTGCACCGTGGCGTATAATTCCACCCCACTCCTGAGCGCTTCCGGGCAGATATCCCGGCACATCGGCTATGGTAAGCATAGGGATGTTAAATGCGTCACAAAAACGTATAAATCGAGTTGCCTTGTCCGAAGCATCAATGTCAAGACATCCTGCCAGAACGTTCGGTTGATTGGCTATAATTCCTATGGTTCGACCATTTAACCGAGAGAAACAGACAATCATATTTGCTGCAAAAAACTCATGGGGTTCAAAAATTTCACCATTATCCACGATACTGCGAATCACTTCTTTCATGTCATATGACTGATTCGGACTGTCAGGTATGATGGTGTCGAGCATCGGATCTGTTCTTTTCGGATCATCACTGGTTGGGACTACGGGGGGATCTTCCATATTGTTTGCAGGCAGATAGGAAAGGAGAGTTTTAATCCTGTTGATTGCTTCTTCATCGCTTTCACAGGCAAACTGGGCAACACCGCTCTTTTCGTTGTGAGCCATGGCGCCGCCGAGATCCTCGAAGGTGATCTCTTCACCGGTAACGGACTTAATAACCTCAGGACCGGTAATAAACATGTAGCTGCTATTTTTTACCATGAAAATCCAGTCGGTCATTGCTGGCGAATAAACTGCCCCTCCGGCTGTGGGGCCCATGATTGCAGAAATTTGCGGAATAACACCGGATGCAATTGAATTGCGGTAAAAAATCTGCCCGTATCCTGAAAGTGCATCAACACCTTCCTGTATTCTTGCCCCTCCTGAATCGTTAAAACCCACACAGGGAACGCCTGCTTTAAGTGCCAGGTCCATCACCTTGCAGATTTTTTTTGCGTGCATCTCACCAAGGCTGCCGGCCCTGGCGGTAAAATCCTGGGAAAATGCAAAGACAGGCCTTCCTTCAACAAGACCGTGACCGGTAATAACTCCGTCTGAAGGAATGTCCACTTTTTCCATGCCGAAATTTACGCACCGGTGCGTAACAAACATATCGATTTCGCGAAATGTTCCCTCATCGAACAGCAGATCCAGTCGCTCGCGTGCGGTCAGTTTCCCCTTTTCCCGCTGTTTGGCAACTGCTTTTTCTCCTCCCATCTGAAGAATTTTTGCTTCCCGATCTTTCAGATTCTTTATTTTATCTTCCACAATACTCATCATTCATTTCCTTTCATCATACCGATTAAATTTTTTAACCACGGAGAACACAAAAAGTACAATTGAAAATTCCTGTGCACTTTGTGGTCAAGTCCCCCTTTTTCAAAGAGGGCTAAGATTGTTCGGTTTCCAAATTTCTGATAAAAAATACAAACAATCACTGTATAAAATAAGAGTTTATTGTCAAGCAAAAAATTCTTTTAAAGAGCTTCTATTCCTTCCCCTGTTCAAGGGCATTTAAGACTTTGTTTGCGGAATCCGTAATAACAGTTCCCGGCCCAAATACACCGACGACTCCGGCATCATAAAGGAACTCATAATCTGCCGGTGGAATCACTCCACCTACAACAACCTGTATATCATCGCCGCCTTCTTTTTTCAGGTTCTCTATAAGCTGTGGAATGAGGGTTTTGTGCCCGGCAGCCAGGCTCGACGCACCTACGACATGTACGTCGTTTTCCACGGCCATCTTTGCTGCTTCCTCCGGAGTCTGGAACATGGGGCTGATATCCACATCAAACCCAAGGTCGGCATATGCTGTTGCGATTACTTTAATTCCCCGGTCATGTCCGTCCTGGCCCATCTTGGTGACAAGGATCCTGGGCCGTCGCCCTTCTTTTTCTAGAAAATTGTCTGTCCTTTTTCTAACCGAGGCAAAGATTTCACTGTCCCCGAACTCAGCTGCATATACACCGGATATACACTGGGTGGTTGCCACAAACCGTCCAAAGACCTTCTCCATGGCATCGGAAATTTCTCCGATTGTAGCTCTTGCCCTTACGGCCGGGATACATGCTTCCAGCAGGTTCCCATCCGATTCAGCGGCACGGGTGATAGCATCAAGAGCTTTTTTAACCGAATCGTCATCACGCGCGGTTTTTATTTCTTTTAATCTTTGGATCTGCTCTTTTCGAACAGCCTCTGACACTTCACGCACATCTTCCAAAGGCTCTTCCTCTATCTGGTATTTGTTAACGCCAACAATGACGTCAAGGCCCTGATCGATCTTGGCCTGTTTCCTTGCTGCCGATTCTTCAATCCTGAGCTTCGGCATTCCGGTTTCGATGGCCTTTGCCATGCCGCCTAACTCTTCAACTTCATTGATTATTTTTCTTGCCTCCTTGATGATGCCGTCGGTCAAAGCTTCTATATAATAAGATCCGCCCAGAGGATCGACCACATGGCAAATCTGGGATTCCTCTTGGACAATAATCTGTGTGTTCCTGGAAATTCGGGCGGAAAAGTCCGTGGGAAGCCCCACAGCCTCATCAAAGGAGTTGGTATGAAGAGACTGGGTTCCACCGAGTGCGGCAGCCAAGCATTCCAGAGTAGTTCTAATGATGTTGTTATAGGGATCCTGCTCAGTAAGGCTCCAGCCTGATGTTTGAACATGGGTTCTTAGCATTGTCGATTTGGGGTTTTTAGGATTAAATTGGCTGATTAATTCATGCCACAGAAAGCGGGCGGCCCGGAGCATGGCGATTTCCATAAAAAAATTCATGCCTACTCCAAAGAAGAACGATAGGCGTGGCGCAAAAGAATCGATATCGAGTCCTGCTTCAAGGGCCGCTCTGACGTACTGGAGGCCATCAGCCAGTGTAAATGCCGTTTGGAGAACAGAATTCGCTCCGGCCTCCATCATGTGGTAACCGCTTATACTTACCGTGTTATATTTGGGCATTTCCTTCGAGCAAAAAGCGATGATGTCGGATACGATTCGCATGGAGGGCTCAGGAGGATAGATGTATGTGTTTCTTGTCAGATATTCCTTTAATACATCGTTTTGTATGGTGCCTGCAAGCTGCTCGTGTTTTACCCCTTGCTCTTCCGCAGTAACAATATATCCGGCGAGAATCGGGAGAACAGCGCCGTTCATGGTCATTGAAACCGTCATCTGGTCCAGAGGGATTTGATCAAAAAGGATCTTCATATCCTCGACCGAATCTATGGCAACACCTGCTTTTCCAATGTCACCAACCACCCGGGGATGATCGGAATCATATCCCCTATGGGTGGCAAGGTCAAAGGCTACCGAAAGTCCTTTCTGTCCGGCAGCAAGATTTCTCCTGTAAAATGCATTGGAATCTTTAGCAGTTGAAAATCCCGCATACTGGCGAATCGTCCAGGTGCGGCCCGCATACATTGTAGCCATGGGCCCCCTGACATAAGGTGCAAGCCCCGGAAGGGTGTTAACATGCTCCATCCCTTCAAGATCTTCTGCCGTATAAAGGGGTTTTACCCGTATTCCCTCAGGGGTTTCCCAGTTTAGTGATTGAAGAGATTTTCCTCTTAGCTGTTTTGTTGCCAGGTCTGTCCATTTTTGTTTGTCATGATGTTCCGCCATGATATACTCCTTTTAATTAGGCCTTAAGTGAGACCACAGCAAAAAAGCACTTCACGAAGTCTGCAATTATCTGTCTGATTTTTGCACCATGCTCAAATTTCAATCCTCGAGATATTCCATATATTCCTGCGGTTGTCCGCATGAGGCGGATCGCCTTCTTTGAACTCGAACCTAAATTACCATTTTTCAATGGTTTCTAAGTGTTAAAGAAAGGATTGTTCCGTTCCAATTGAATTTCATTCTTATAAGTAAAAAGCCTAAACTTAAAACGGTTCTAAAGATGGTTTTTACTGTACTATCTTTGGCACAGTTCTACTAAAACCCCGCGGGTTGCTTTTGGATGGAGAAATGCAATCTTAGCCCCACCGGCACCCCTTCTGGGTTTTTCATCGATAAGTTTTACACCTTTTTCTTTTAATTCGGTTAAAGCTTCTTCGATATTTTCAACGCGGAAAGCGATGTGCTGGATTCCCTCGCCTTTCTTTTCCAGGTATTTGGCAATGGGTCCATCCGGTGCTGTTGATTCCAAAAGCTCCACTTCACTTTCTCCTACCGGGAAAAAAGCCGTTGTTACTTTCTGTGATTCGACAGTCTCAGAGCCTTCGAACTCAAGTCCCAGGATGTCTGCCCAGAACTTTTTCCCTTCATCAATGCTTTTTACCGCGATACCAAGATGATCGATTTTAAGTACTTTCATATCCTCTCCTTTGTATTACCGGACACGGATGAACAGGTTGAGGTTTAAAAGAGACTATTTTGCGATTTTTAAAACTTTGAATCTACATCGATTGTCGAGCATATAAAAAAGTTGTTGATACTTACAGCTAACAACTTAATTTGTCTAGTTATATTTTTTCATAACTCTTTTAAATCCTGGTATTGCATTTTTAATTGTTTCGTTTTCCACGCAAAATGCAATTCTAAAATAACCCGGACAACCAAATCCGCTGCCAGGCACGGCAAGGATCAATTCTTCCTGCAGGGATTGAACAAATTTGACGTCATCTTTAACCGGTGTTTTCGGGAAAAGATAAAATGCGCCGGGTGGTGTGACAAATTCATACCCACACTCAGCAAGGCCATCGCATAAAAGCTTTCTTTTTTCTGCATATGCGGAAACATCTACACACTCCCCTTGAATGGCTGCTATTACCCGCTGTATCAGGGCAGGGGCATTTACAAATCCCAGAATTCTGTTGGCAAGTGCGATGCCTCCTAAAAGCTCTTTTTTGAACGAAGCTCCAGGGTTTACAGCTGTAAATCCGATGCGCTCTCCCGGTATGGACAAGTCCTTTGAATATGAAGTAGCAATGATACTTTCCCTGTAACATTGAAATATGCTCGGAACCTTGTTTCCGTCATACACAATCTTGCGATAAGGTTCATCAGATATTAGATATATGGTTCTGCCGTATTTTTCACCCATTTTTTCTAAAAGTGTGCCGAGTTCCTTTAAGCTTTCCTGTGAATATATCTGTCCTGTCGGGTTATTGGGGGAGTTGATGATAATGGCTTTCGTTTTATCATTCACCGCAGAAGAAATCGCATCAATATCAAGGGTAAAATCTGGCTTTGTCGATACAGGTTTTAAAATTCCCCCGTGGTTATCTGCGTAAAAATTATATTCAACAAAATATGGGGCAGGCGTGATAATTTCATCACCCGGATCGGTTATTGCCTTAAGAATGACATTTAGACCGCCTGCCGCGCCGCAAGTCATTGTCACTTCATTTTCCGTAACCTGTGAACGCTGTTCGGCCGACAGGTAATCTGCCACAGCCTTGCGTACGTTGGGATAGCCTGTATTTGGCATATAGGCGTGACCCATAGTACCGGTTGAATCAACGGTTTCTTTAAGCGCTGTCTTAAAACTTTCAGGAGGCTCAACGTTTGGATTTCCCAGGCTGAAATCATAAACATTCTGTGCTCCGTGCTTTTGTTTAAGGCGCGCACCCTCTTCAAACATCTTCCTGATCCAGGAAGATTTTTCAAGCGTAACCTCAATTTTTTTTGCTATTGTCATGATTAATGTCTCCGATTAAAAATGAACCCTGCCACATAGCACACAGAGATCACAAAGATACTATCTATTTTTTTAGCGTTCTCCGAGCTTTCTGTGGTTATAATTGATATTTTGCTCTCTCTCATTGCTGCATACGCTATGATCTTCAGTCTGCAGATTCCACGGATTTCACTTCCGGGATTTTTTCTTTCAACATTTTCTCAATTCCGTTTTTCAAAGTCATCTGTGACATGGGACATCCGGCACACGCACCTTGCAGCCGCACCTTTACTACCCCGTCCTCAACATCAACGAGTTCCACGTCACCCCCGTCTGCCTGCAGCATGGGTCTGATTTTGTCTAAAGCTTCCTGAACTTTTTCTTTCATGTTGACCTCCTGTTTTGATTTCTATAAAAATCTTTTCTAAATGCTTCAAATGCATCCTTTTTTATTGCATGTCTCATTTGCTCCATCAGGTTTATGTAATGATGGATATTATGAACCGTATTTAATCGATAGGCAAGAAGTTCTTTCGCCATGTAAAGGTGCCGCAGATAGGCTCTGGAAAAATTCTTGCATGTATAACAGGTGCAGTCTGACTCTATGGGATCTGTATCATGTTTAAATCGGGAATTGCAAATATTTATCGTTCCGTATTTTGTAAACATCTGGCCGTTTCTTGCATTTCTGGTCGGGATAACGCAATCAAACATATCCGCTCCAAGGGCAACAAGTTCCACCAGGTCTTCAGGAGTTCCGACCCCCATGATATATTTCGGTTTTGAATCCGGCAACTTTAAAAGCGTAAAGTCAGCCATCTCACGCATAATCTCCTTTGGTTCGCCCACGCTGAGTCCACCTATGGCAAAACCGGCAAATCCGATTTTTAGCATTGCGTTCGCTGACATTTCACGAAGGTCCTTGAACATGCCGCCCTGGACAATACCGAAGAGTGCCTGGTTTGAGGTGAGATTTACGTTTTTATCAAATGCATTTTTGCATCTTTCTCCCCACCTCGTTGTTAGTTCAACCGCACTTTTAGTATCATTTAAGTTTGCAGGATACTTTATGCATTGATCCAGACACATAACTATGTCCGAACCAAGGCAGATTTGTATTTCAATTGCCTTTTCAGGGGTGAGCAGGTGTTTTGACCCATCGATATGGGATTGAAATTCGACTCCTTTTTCTGCCAGTTTTGTTAGTTTTGCAAGAGAAAAGATCTGGAATCCGCCGCTGTCCGTTAAAATCGGGCCATCCCAGTTCATAAACCTGTGAAGACCGGAAAAACGATCTATGACTTCACAACCCGGTCTCAGATACAAATGATAGGTGTTGCCAAGTATGATCTGTGCCCCGCACTCAACCAGTTCTTCCGGGACCATGGATTTCACCGTTCCCAAAGTACCCACAGGCATAAAAACTGGGGTCTTTATTTCACCGTGGATTGTCCTCAGCACTCCAGCCCTGGCTCGTGAATCTGTAGATTTTGAAACGATATTGAACATATTCATTAGAAACAAACAGTCGTTTTTCAATCTTAGCTCGGTTCGCCCGGAAAATCGCCTATTCGCCCGGTACAAGACTTAACAAGTGAGATCTGTATCGTACACGCCCCCTATCTTATCAGTTAAACCAATACAGGCAGAGACGATCAACGCCTCCGTGGGTTTCTGTCTCCTGGGGCTGGTTCAAATCTAATCTCAGCGAGATAGCTGCCGTACGTTTATTTCTAGATAAAATTGTTAAGTCTTGTACCGGGCGAATAGGCGATTTTCCGGGCGAACCTTAGGTTTCATGCTCCGCTGTGTTCAGTCGGGCATGGAAATTTATAAGAAACAGTATCAGACTTAAAACTAATAGATTAACATTGCATCTCCGTAACTGTAAAATCGGTATTTATTCTTTATTGCTTCTTTATAGGCATTTAAAATATTTTTTCTTCCCGTAAATGCGGATACAAGCATTAAAAGGGTAGATTTCGGCAGGTGAAAGTTTGTAATCATTGCATCAACAACCTTGAATGTGTAACCCGGGTAAATAAAAAGATTACATGAGCCCTTACCGGCACAAACTGTTCCTTTTTGATCCGATGCAAACTCAATGGTGCGCACACAGGTTGTCCCAACCGCAATAATACGGCGGCTTTCTCTTTTTGCGCGGTTAATTATATCAGCGGTTGATTCAGGTAAAATAAACCGCTCAGAATGCATTTTGTGATTTCTGATGTCGGACGATCTTACAGGTGCAAATGTTCCATAACCAACATGAAGGGTAATTGCAGCAATTTCAACTCCTCTTGATTTCAGTTTTTCTATGAGCTTTTTTGTAAAATGAAGCCCGGCAGTAGGTGCTGCAACCGCCCCTTTTTCACGGGCATATACAGTCTGATAAGCTGTTGTGTCATTACATGGCGATCTTTTTTCATTCCTTTTTATATATGGAGGGAGCGGAATTTTTCCCATCTTATACAAAAGGCTCTCAAAGTCGTGACTGCCGTAGAACTTTAAAGAGTAGACCCCATCAAAAGAACCTGTCACCTCTGCTTTCAAGTCATTGCCAAAGAAAATAAATGTGCCTGCCTTTGGAGGTTTGGATGCATTTATCAGACAGTCACTTGTAACTACAGCGGAATCCGGTGTTCCTCCAGCATATTCTAAAATAAGAACTTCTGCTTTGCCCCCTGTTTCCTTTCGGCCAAGCAGGCGCCCTGGAATCACCTCGGTATTATTAATAACCAGAATATCTCCGGGTGAAAAAAAGCGATGAATTCCGCAAAACTCATGGTGGGACACTTCACCTGTTTTTCGGTTTAAAAAAAGAAGTTTTGATCTGTCCCTTTCCTCTATCGGCGTTTGCGCAATAAATTCTTCGGGTAGATCGTAGTTGTAGTCATTTAGGGAAAACATGTTTAACATCTCATATTAGCTTGGCTCTTTGAAAAATATGCAGCCCTTTTATTTTTTTCCCATGTAAACCAGAAAAAGTCCGGCAAGCATAAGTACAAAACCAAATTTCCGCATACTGCCGACCGGCATCGCGAGAAATTTTTTAACAACAAGTTTCATTTTCTCCGGAAAGGCAAAATACGGCAGGCCTTCAACAATCATAACCATTCCAATAACACATAGAAAAAAATCCATAAAATCCTTCTTTCAGCAATCAGCGAGTTAAAACTTCTTCAAGTTTTGCACCCTTTATATGCAAGATGCGAATAGAGACGCTAAACTTGAGAAACCCTTTTTTGAATTTTTATACCTTTTCCATTTACAGATTGTCAAAGTTTAATGTTGATGGCATCGTAAAAAGTCTCATCCGCTGCTTTGCCTGTATATAAACCTTGGAACGATGCCAGTCGAAGCTTTCAAAGACTTTTTCCAACGGCATAAATGTTATAAATGTTGACTTTACAACTCTTATTTATAGTGGTAATGGGTTGAAAGTTTGAGAAGCCGAAAGGAAAAATAATGAAATTTGAACCTGTAATCGGACTGGAAATTCATGCCCAGCTTAAAACAAAGACAAAGATTTTTTGCGGATGCTCAACCTCCTTCGGAGCGCCACCAAACACACATACATGTCCGGTATGCCTTGGCATGCCCGGAGTTCTTCCGGTTTTAAACAAAAAGGTTGTTGAATACACCCTGCGCATGGCTATTGCAACAGATTGCAAAATTGCAGGTAAAAGCAGGTTTGCCCGGAAAAACTATTTTTATCCTGATTTACCAAAAGGCTACCAGATATCCCAGTATGAACTCCCCATTGCCGAATTCGGTCATATTGATATTGAAGCAAACGGTGACAAAAAACGAATCGGTATTACAAGAATACACATGGAAGAAGATGCTGGCAAGCTGGTTCACGATCCGGACAGGCCGATCAGTATGGTGGATTTTAACAGGACAAGCTTTCCCCTTATTGAAATTGTCAGCGAACCGGATATAAGATCTCCTGAGGACGCGGGGGCCTATCTGAGGCAACTTA
>CAJHXW010000250.1_pt1 | contig 12670 bp, 15 predicted proteins | sample 9198581 | NCBI WGS metagenome assembly CAJHXW01 (sample SAMEA7708328, study PRJEB35096) | sediment metagenome | biome: marine neritic benthic zone biome [ENVO:01000025]; feature: sediment [ENVO:00002007]; material: shallow marine sediment [ENVO:03000034] sea grass bed [ENVO_01000059] ...
GGCAAATATAGAACCCAATTCTTTCAGACATGGTAAACCTCCTGGCTAGCATCGGCAACGTCATATTCAGCCGGTTCTGCTTCTTCTATCTCAACTGATTCCAGTAATAGTTCGGCGAGATCCCTTACCATTATCCGATCCATTACACCGAGTGCCTCTACAGCATTGTTTAGCATTCGAATGCAGAAAGGACAGGCGGTAGCAATCACACCTGCACCGGTCTTAAGGGCTTCTTGTATGCGGAGGGCACCAAAACGCTGAATGCCAGGGTCACTGCTCCACGCACCCCCACCTCCTCCTCCGCAGCATATGCTATTTTTCCTGTTTCCAGCCATTTCAACCAAGGTAAGTCCCGGGATACTATTTAGCACACGACGGGGTGCATCAAAGATTCCGTGATGACGTCCCAGGTAACAAGGATCGTGATAGGTAACAATTTCATTCATTTCCATAACCGGAACTAACCGTTTTTTCTGAATGAGTCGGTCAAGCAGTTCAGTATAATGTTCAATCTTCAGATGTCCTTTCAGCTCTGGATAGTTGTTTTTAAAAGCGTTGAGACAGTGAGGGGAAACAGTTAAAATTTTATTTACACCTGCACGTGAAAACATCTTTGTATTTTTTTGAATGAGATCGGAAGATAGGTCTGTTGCGCCGATACTATGAGCCTGGTCGCCGCAGCAACTTTCTTCCGTTCCAAGGATACCGAAGGTCACTCCCGCGTATTCCAGCAACTTGGGCAGTGCCTGCGCGGCTCTCATAATTTTTTGAGAAGGGCTTGAATCATATGCCGTGGTACAGCAGGTAAACAGGCAATATTCATGTTCTTTCGTAAACATGGGAATATCTAAATTCTTTGCCCAATCCATGCGCTGATTGCGAAGACCATTCCATGGATTACCCTCAGCTGTAAGGCTTGCCATCGGTTCCTCAAAGTGCTTGGGTATGTTTCCGTTGGTAACATTAAGTGTTCGTACTGTTCTAATGACATCGATAATATCGATACCCCGTGGACAGTTCGTGCCACAGGTGTCGCATGTAACACAGGTCCAGACAGCCCGGTCAAGATTCTCTACAGTAGCGTTATCCATGGTGAGCTGCCGCAAAATATGCCGCGGACTGAAAGATGAAACCCGGTTCCATGGACACAGGCTGGTACAGGTGCCGCACTGCAGGCAGCTCATAAAGACCTCTTCAACCTCGGTCATGACTTCTTCAATTTTAATATCAGAATCTTCAGATGCCTTTTCTTTTAGAGTGGTTAAAAATACTGCCAGGGGTCTGTAAAAAAGATGCGACCATTTACCAAAAGGGACTTCAATGACCAGCATCGGTACTGCCACCGCCAGGTGGATCACATAACTCACGTAGGTTCCCATAGGCCAGCCGGAAAGTCTGAAGATATGCATGATAATACCGGTCAGTGTAGTAAAGAAAAGAAGAATTAAAAAAAGCCAGTCAGACAGTTCAGAATAGCGGTGAATCGCTTCTTCTTTTTTCATACGGCTCCGAAACATTTCTATGGTGATATAAAGGAGAACACCGGTGGCATAATAGCCGAAAATGCTGGTAAAATGCCAGCTGCTGTCATCCACTTGAAACCAGCGGATGAAGACAATCACCAGGGTCATCATGGTCATGTACCCGGTCACCAGGGTAAAATGTTTCAGCCAGCGGCTTTTGTCTTCCCCGCATTCCCGCCAGCGCTTCTGGGTCATAAAATGAAGAACAAAGGCCTTGGCTTCTGTGACATAGAGTTTTAGTGGTATTTTTGTATCGCCCATGACCAAGCGATACATGCGAAAGGCGTTTGACATCAAAAAGGCGGTGAGAAAAAAGGCCATGGTCAGGTCGCCGATCTCGATCCAAATGACTGGTACAAAGGTATTGACGGAAACGCGATCAGTAATGACTGGCCCATGAAAAAAAGTAAACAGCAGGATAATTACCAACGCAAGAAATCCGAGAGCGCCGAGTTCCCATGCTTCCGAAAGATAGAAACGCTTGGCAAGACCGGTCCAGTCGTACTGGGTGGTGAGCCAGCGCCGGGTCGCCATCATGGTTTCTGCTGGTTCGGCCCCCCGCGGACAATCTTTGTTGCACTCTCCGCAATAGTAGCACAGCCAGGGTTCGGGTGAACTCAAGAGTTTATCTTTTAATCCCAATTGGAGATAACGATAGATCTTTCGCGGAAATGTATTGAACCCGGTTGAGAGGGGGCATGACGCGCTACAGGTGGCACACTGCATGCATATTTCCATATCCCTGGCTCCAAATTTGGCCACTTCCCGGTAAAGCTTTGGATCGATTGGGTTATTCATTCCACCTGTTCCATTTGTTTTATTCTTCAACATATTGGCTCCCGGAAGCGCTGCTCTTTTTCTCGATATTAATCAGCCGGTTGACTGCTTTCATCAGTTCTTCGGTTTCTAAAGGTTTTTCCAGAAAGATGTCGGGCGAAGGTATATTTTGTCCAGATTTCATGGTTCGGATTTTTCTGCATTTAAAAAACGTTTTTTTCTCAAGAGTAGAAAGCATGATCACCGGAATTTTTCTCAACTTTTCATCACGTTTTAAATCGTTATACATTTGAACACCGCTGCCTCCCGGTATCATCATGTCCAAAATAATCAAGGCCGGGGTTTCCTTAAGGACTTTCTGCAGCCCTTCGGTTTTGTTTTCGGCGATGACCGGTCTCAGCCCTCCTGAACGAATCAGGTTAGATAAAAATATTCTTGTATCCTGTTCATCGTCCACCACAAGAATCGTTTTTTTGGTTTGCTTGCCCACCTGGACACCTCCGGGCAGATAAATTAAAATTGATCCTGATGTTTGTGATTTCATCAGTCGAAATTTTAACTTGAGCAAGGAATATGCCAACCAACCACTCAATCAGATAACCTACTGAAATATTATTATATTAGAAGTGTTGGGGGAAACAGAAAAATCAGAATCTATCGGCAAGTGTTGCGCGAAATGCAACACGTATTGGCAAATTACTATTTAATATTAGGTAAATAGGGATCAATTATGTGTTGCGCAACACTATGTGCAACGATATGGTTTGGCTGCTGCTTTTTAGAAATTTATAATCGGTTAGAATTGAAGCGAATGGAATTCGCTGATCACCTCATGCCGTTGAAAAAGCTTAAATAATGATTAGAGTTCAAATAGGATTGGTGTTGAAACCTTTAATCAAGCTCAGATTTACGGCAGATGGCTCCGGCGTCGTTGGATAAACTGCAGGAATAACATATGGCAAAAAAGAATATATCAAAAGAGTTACCACAGAATACCAATGAGATCATTTTGGAAAGTATTTCAGATGGCGTGTTTACCGTAGATTACAATTGGCACATCACGTCCTTTAACCGGGCTGCTGAGGAAATCACCGGTATTTCACGAGCGGAAGCCATTGACAGGCCTTGCTGGGAAGTATTCCGATCAAATATGTGTGAAGGTGATTGCGCGCTGCGTCGTACCATGAAAGAGAAAAAATCTTTTGTAAGTAGCTCCACCTATATTATCAACAGTCATAAAAAACGTATACCGATCACAGTTTCCACCTCTTTACTGAAAAATGAACACGGAAAGATACTGGGAGGAGTTGAAACCTTCCGAGATCTCAGCCTAGTGGAAGAATTACGCAAGGAATTAACTGCCCGCTTTCAAATGGGTGACATGATCAGCCGCAGCCCGTCCATGCAAAAGATTTTCCAAATTCTGCCCCATGTGGCGGAAAGCGACAGCACCATACTCATTCAGGGGGAAACAGGAACCGGCAAGGAACTTCTCGCCAGAGCCATCCATAATTTAAGCCGATGTAAAGATAAACCTTTTGTAGCGATTAACTGCGGCGCACTTCCGGACTCTCTGCTTGAATCCGAACTTTTTGGTTATAAAGCCGGGGCGTTTACCAATGCAACGAAGGATAAACCCGGAAGGTTTGAAGTGGCCAAAGGTGGAACCATTCTGCTGGATGAAATTGGAGACATAAGTCCCGCCTTTCAAGCCAGACTATTACGCGTCCTTGAAGCTGGTGAATTTCAACCCCTCGGCGGTACAAAAACGCTTAAAACACATGCAAGAATTATCGCCGCTACCAATAAAAATCTCCAGCACCTGGTTGAAAGGGGTGATTTTCGGCGGGACCTGTTCTATCGGATCAATGTGGTAAATATAAATCTTCCACCCCTTCGGGAAAGAAAAGAGGATATCCCCCTGCTGGTAAAACGCTTTATCAATAAACTGAACAAACTCAGACAAAGGGCTGTTACGGGCTTAGACCGGAAAGCCCTAAAAAGTGTTATCAATCACGACTTTCCCGGAAATATCCGTGAATTGGAGAATATTATCGAACATGCTTTTATCCTCTGCCCCAATGGACTGATTATGCGACGTCATCTGCCTGCCGGATTAAACTCCGACATAGCGCAGTCGTCAGAAAAGATATCTACCGGTAAGCTAAAAAAAAAGCTACAAGCAACTGAAGCACAAACAATCATAGATACACTGAAGCAAAACAATTACAATCGGCTGGCCGCAGCAAAGGCCCTGGATATGCACAAATCTACTCTTTTCAGAAAAATAAAAAAACTAAACATTGATCTGCCGAAAGAAGATGGACGCTCAAGACATAACCCTTCTTAACAAGGTTGCTTCTATGCATTTTTGCGACTGTATATAGTCGTATACATGCCACTCTAATTTCCCAATCACTTAAATCCCAATTTTCAAATCACCCATAAACACAATTATTTCAAATTATTATCCCTTAACTCAACTAACAATATTTTTTGGCACAAGAACTGCATTCCCTCCACGTGTAAGGAGGCAGAACGAAAATGATCACCGCCTTGACTGTCTGGGAAAATCGTATTTCTCCAGTATTCGATTCTTCGCACACACTTCTTGTGGCACAGATCGAAAATAATGAAATAGCAAACAGGCATCTCGAGCCCTTTAATCCCAGCCTGCCTTCACATTTTGCTGACAGACTCAACGCGATAGGGGTTGAAATGTTAATATGTGGTGCCATTTCGCAGCTGCCCGCAGACATTATCGAGGCCATTGGTATCAAACTGATACCGTTTATCTCCGGGAACACCGATGAAGTACTGGAAAACTTGGCAAAAGATCAACCGATCGTTCCGAGATTTCTTATGCCGGGATGCAGATTCAGAAATCATAAGAATTATTGTAAAGATAAACAAAGATCCCGGCGTAATTTAAAAAGGGGGTGAATTATATGCCAACAGGAGATGGTACAGGTCCGAAAGGCAAAGAACCAGGCAAGGGAAAAGGACAGGGAAGATGTTCCCCAGGACAGGCCAATAAAAGAATAGGCAAAAAAACTGGACAAGGAAAAAGACAACATCGAGGTACTGCTGACGGACAGGCTCGGAATAAAGGCCGCCAAATTGGGACAAAATGCAAAACAAAAGACAGGTAAGGAAAAAACAGACGATTAGGATTTTAATTGCCAGCTCAGACAAACATGCCTTTGCAGATCTGACATTATTTTTTAAAAAAAAGGTAAAAATCGAAATATCCTGGGCGGCAAGTGGACAGAATGCTCTTAATATCATTTCTGACCATCCTTTTGATCTGGTGATTGTGGACGATCAGCTGTCTGACATGGCCGGTCTTGGTTTTATAAAAAAACTGGTGACCATCAATCCCATGATCAACAGTGCTCTGGTTAGTAAACTTTCTCACGATGAATTTCACGAGCAGACCGAAGGGCTTGGAATCCTTGCACAGCTTCCCAAAAAACCGAACAAAGTCCAAGCGGATGATTTGCTGAAGAAACTGAAAAGAATACTAAGCTGATTTTTTCTACCCCTATGCGGAAATATGACAAACGTATTCAACAGATTTTAAGGACGCCATTTAAAGATGATACTCAGTATTGCAAGTGGTAAAGGCGGTACAGGAAAAACAACCGTCGCAGTAAACCTGGCACGTTCACTCGACTCAGATGTGCAGTTTTTGGATTGCGATGTAGAAGAACCCAATGCCCATCTGTTTATCAAGCCGGACTTCAAGGAATCGGAAACCGTTTACACATCAGTTCCCGACATTGATAAAGATAAATGCACTTATTGCGGTAATTGTGCCGAAATTTGCCGCTTCAGAGCCATTGCTGTTTTCAAAGATACCTTTTTAACATTTCCCGAATTATGTCACAGCTGCGGAGGATGCTGGGAAGTTTGCCCTGAAAAAGCGGTGACTCAAATCGGCCGCGGGTTAGGGGTTATCGATAGGGGTTTCAAAAATCATATCGATTTTATACATGGGCGCCTCAGAATCGGTGAGGCCATGTCACCCCCTCTGATCCAGAAGGTTAGGACCTTTGCTCAGCTTGACAAAATCAATATCATCGATGTCCCTCCAGGTACATCCTGCCCGGTAATCGCCGCAATAAAAGGAACGGACTTTGTTCTAATGGTCACGGAGCCCACCCCATTCGGACTCCATGACCTGAAACTGGCCGTCGAAGCGGTTAAACTTCTTGGCATTCCTTGCGGACTGGTCCTTAACCGTTCAGATATGGGTGACAACCGGGTAAAAGAATATTCCGAGAGAAATAACGTACCGATTCTAATGGAAATACCTTTTGATCGTAAAATCGCCGAGGCTTATTCAAAAGGCAGATTAATCATCGATATCATGCCTGAATGGAAAATGAATTTTCAGCAATTATACCGACAAATTGAAGAGCTAAGTTCAAAAAAAGGAAAGTCAATTAATGAAGGAATTGGTAATCATCAGCGGAAAAGGAGGTACCGGAAAAACCAGCCTGACCGCGGCCTTTGCGTCCCTTGCTGAAAATAATGTGCTTTGCGATGCCGACGTGGATGCGGCTGACCTGCATTTGCTCATGAACCCTAAAGTGAATTTTCAATCCGATTTTCAAGGTGGAGGCGTGGCTGTGATTAACCAAGATCGGTGTGTTGACTGCGGACTTTGCAGGGATCTTTGCCGGTTTGACGCAATCAATGACTCCTATGAGGTCAACTTGATTGACTGTGAAGGCTGCGGGGTATGTGTGGATCTTTGCCCGGAAAAAGCCATCGATTTTCCAGTGAAAACCTGTGGTGAGTGGTTTATTTCAGATACCCGATTTGGGCCGATGGTGCACGCCAGGTTGGGTATTGCGGAAGAAAATTCGGGAAAACTGGTTACCCTGATCCGACAGGAAGCAAAGAAACTGGCTGATAAGAAAAAGTTAAACATGATTATTACCGACGGCCCTCCGGGTACGGGCTGTCCGGTGATCGCTTCAATCGGGGGCGCCACCACTTTGCTGATCATTACCGAGCCCACCGTTTCTGGGCTACATGATATGAAGCGGGTGGTTCAGCTGGCCGATCACTTCAAGATACCGGGCATGGTTTGTGTCAACAAATTCGATTTGAATGTTGAACAGACCAAAGCCATTGAAAAAATCGCACAAGAAAATAACCTTTTGGTTCTACCCAGGATTCCTTTTGATCCCGTTTTTACAAGATCAATGATTGAAGGAAAAAATATATTTGAATATCAAAAAAGTACCGATCTAACGATAACAGTGAAAAAGGTATGGAATGAAATTATAGATTCACCGCCGATGAGCGGATCAATTTGATGTGGGTTCAGAGCTTCCTCTCAGACCCAATTTAGGTGAGGAGCAAATATTTTAATCGTGAAAAATGCCATTGATTCGTTTGGTTTTAATCTTTGTTTCGCCTTTAATTCGAGTATGACTGAAGGTTCTGAAATTATATCATACAACACGTAATATAAAAAAGGAGGTTTAAGTATTATGGAAAACGGAAGAATTGCCATCCCATCGATGGGAAACGGCGGAATCGACGGCAAAAGAGCCGGGCACTTTGGTCATTGTGATGTGTTTACATTTGTTGACGTGGAAAACGGCGAAATAAAATCAATCTCTACCCTACAAAACGAGGAACATGTCCAGGGAGGCTGTATGGTGCCAGTTAATCTTTTGGCTTCGTATGAAGTAAAAGCCCTGATTGTAGGGGGTATTGGGCTGAGGCCTTTAATGGGTTTTAAACAAGTGGGTATCGATGTATATCATGATGCGGAGAGGGCTGAAATAAAACCGGTGGTGGAAGACCTGATAAAAGGGGAGCTTCCCCTTATTGCCCAAGACCAGGTTTGCGGTGGAGGAGCCGGGGCACACAGATAACTATTAGGAGGAAACGCGATGAAGATTGCTGTCACATCTAAAGGCAAGGAGATTGACTCAAATACCGACCCCCGTTTCGGCCGGGCTGCGTATATCCTAATTATTGATACTGAAACACTAAAATTTGAAGCGCTTGACAATATGGAGAATGTAAACGCTTTCAAAGGGGCGGGTATTCAAGCCTCTACTATGGTAATCAATAAAGGGGCTGAAGTTCTGCTAACCGGCTACTGCGGGCCCAACGCTTTTAAAACTCTCCAGGCCGGGGGAATCAAAGTTATCAATGATATCAGTGGAACAGTAAAAAATACAGTAAAACTTTTTAATGAGGGCAAACTCAAATATTCAGACGGAGCCAATGTTGAGGGCCACTGGTAGATCATATTGTATGGGCGAATCAACGATTTAGAAATCAAAGACGGTCATTTTGCGTAAAACAGGAAAATTTTGTAATATAAAATTGAACACTTTAAATGGAAGAAAAGATAATGAGGAGAAAAAATGAAAAAAATTACGATTATAGGATGCGGCGCCTATATGGATTCCGGATATGGATGCCCTGGTGAATGGCGGTGTTTAAAGGCCGCAGCTCATGGAGATGGAAACTTTGACGAACCTTCTTCAGTTGTATCTTTTATAAAATGTCAGTGCCCTGGAAGGACGATTGTTCCCAATGTGGGAATGGCGATCAAATTGTCCGAAATAAAACCCGATAAGATCTATTTGAGCAGCTGCTTTGCCAACGCAAAACCAGACTGCCCTTACACCGATCCTGAAACAATCGGTAAAATGCTGAAAGAAAAAACAGGTATCGAAGTAACCCTGGGAACGCATGATTATCATTAGTTTTGATGGATATGCCATAAACTTAATTCAAAAGGAATCGATTATGCCATTATTTGATTATCTTTGCCAGGACTGCGGCAAAACCAGTGAAGTACTGTTAACCGGAAATTCTGACAATCCCGAGTGTCATTATTGTCGCAGTAGAAATCTAAAGAAACTATTATCGGCCCACTCTTCCATGTCAGGAGTATTAAACAACAACATGCCGGGGCCGGGAGATACTGCATGCTGCGGTTCATCACCCACCCAAGCGGATTGCGCTGGTCCGGGTTCATGCTGCGGAAAAACCGCAGTTTAACACCAGAAAATTAAAACAGAAAATAAAACCGAAAGATGAAAATAGATCAAAATACCAATCAAAAGGAACTCGATTTTCCTAAAAATCATTCCCACAATTTTCTGGAGATGGCCTATCGGACAGACAAGATTGAAAGAATTGAAAGGCCGGACGGCTATGGCAAACGAACTGGCGTTTGCGGAGATACGATAGAAATGTTTCTAATGTTTAAAAATGATAAAATAGAAACCGCCTCATTTTGTGCTCAGGGTTGTGTGAATACGGTTGCATGCTCCAATACGGTTGTAACCATGGCCGAAGGAAAAACCATTGAAGAAGCATGGAACATTACAGCGGAAAAAGTGACCGATTTTCTCGAAACATTACCGTCAAAGGAAACCCATTGCGCGGAACTTGCCGTGGGGGCTTTTTACCTGGCCCTATCGGGCTTGAGTGATATCAAAAATTCGTCATGGAAAAAGCTGTATAAAAAATAATGTATTAACTTTTTTTATTTGTTATATTCTGTCTATGTATGTTCTTTCATATAATTGCTCAAAGCCTCTTGAATGGTTTCCGCGGCGAGGAATGCACAGTGCCTGTCTTCTTTCATAATCCATATTCTTATTTATCGTTATTTAGTATCCTCTCATGTGCTGGCACAGCGGTATGAAAAAGTTAGAATGCAACAAATATTTATTTTGCTGATATCAAATGCCCGTTTTTAAAAATTCAGATTAACTTGTATGCACATACCATCCTGAGAGGACATAAATATATTGGAAGATTTATTCTCTTTTCCATTACTGTAAAGTTGCCTTGAAATAAAGAAGGGCCCCATTTTCAACAGGAATGCTTTCGAAACTAAAACCCTTTTCGACGCATATCTTTTCTAATTCTTTTTCTGAGTACAACCTGCCTCTGATTGTGCTTTGAAGATCGTTTCGCTCCGGTACAGGAACACTACCAATAAAAATGGCATTTGGAACCGAAACCCTTTTCACTTCTTGAAAAACTTTCTTAATGTCGTTAAAAAAATTCAGTGATAAAATACAAAGACAGTACGAAAAAATATTATCACCGAAAGGTAGATCATCCGCGCTCGTTACATAGAATTTGGCTCCTTTGAACCCAGCAGCCCTGAAACGATTCACTGCTTTTTTCAGGAGACCCGGACTGATATCTGTTCCTGTATATTGGTTATCATACGGTAGAAAATTGACAGCGCTACCACTTCCTGTCGCCAATTCAAGTACCTGATTTTGGTGAATGTCCTTTAGCTCTTGAACAAGGATTTCATAATGCTTTTTGATATCTCCACCAAATTTCTTAGGAAATATAGAACTTTTCATGATGAAGTCATACAGAAATGAAAAGGAGTCTCCGAGCCAGGGCTTGAAATGCTTGACGCTGTTTCCTTTCCCGGCAATATAAAAAAGATTTTTCTTTTTTATAACGCGGAGACCACCTTTAAGCATTTTTTCCCTCCATCATAAGTTGTTTAGTGGACTCAATTCTTGTGCTTATTGAGTTTTTTCAAGTTCAGCTATTCGCTGATTAATTGAATCCATTGTATTTTTAATAAAATCGGCCTGTTGTTTTAGTGCGGTTAATTCGCCGGCAAAAGATCCACAGATAGAACTTGACGCGCATCCGTCGGTAAAATAGGACGCATCTTTTACACGGTTATTTTCAATCTTAAGAAAGATCTCCATGGTATCGCCACATTTGCCGGTCACTTTAGCGTAAACATCATAGTTTTTCATTTTCCCGTTAAAGCGGGGATTGCGCCAGCGTTTAAATCCTTTTTCCCCATAAGCGTTTATGGCTTCATCAAATATTTGTTCTTGAAGGTCGTTCACAAAAATATCAAGTTTATCCATTGAAAGATCTTTTTTTATTGCTGCTTTTCCATGTTTTTTATTTTTGATTGAATTGCTTCCATTTGCTGCTGTAAATTTACTGCCTGTTTTTTTAGATCTGATAAAGCGGTTTTTCCAGAAGATCCGACAGGAGTCGTAGCGTTCAGTTTCTGAAAACCAATGCCACCAGTACCCATACCAATACCGCGTCCGGAACCCCCCATTCCTTTTCCGCGCCTCATACCCATGCCACGTCCGCTACCCCCCATACATCGACCGACTCCAGGTGTCTGGTAATAACCAGCCACTCCTGATTCATTAAGCCCGGATTTTTCTACGACAGTTGCTTGAGCCGAAGGGCTCAAATTACCTTTTTTGTACCTTTCAACTGTTTCTTTCACCGTACCGGTCTGACCGGTAAAAACTTCTATTTTACCGGCTGTAAAGGTTTGCATGGTTTTTGGGCCGCAATTTCCGGTTAACACAGCCTTGACATTTTTTGAAATAATGAAGCTGGCGGATTGGATACCGACTCCTCCGCTTAATGCGGTATTTTCATTTTCACAAGCCTCAAAACTCATATCTTCAGTTTCTACGACGATAAAATATGCGCATCTGCCAAAACTCGGATCAATCCGAGAATTCAGATCTTTTCCGGTTGAACTTATGGCGATTTTCATTTTCAAACCTCCATGTTTGATCCCACTTGAACATAATCCTGAATTAATATTCTGAAACCCTTTATATTTTTATGACAGAGATTCCTAAACAGCTTCCATTTCTCTCCTTGTGGCCATATCCACCATAACTCTTTCCCTGGCTCGATCGATACCCAGCGCCTGTCGCTTTTTATCGATATGCGCGATCATTTTTTTCGCGTGCTTGATCGGATCAACTTCAAGATCCCACATGCCGCCATATAATTTTTCAAACTCTTTAAAAATGTATTTTTGAAAAACCGGTGCTCCGGATGTGGGTAAGGTCACACCGAATACAGTATAAACACCGGCGGTGACAAAATAATGCCCGATACTGATCGCCTTTTCACTCATCCATTCGGGTGCGCTTCCGGCCACCGGTAATTCAGAAATATCCGCTCCGAGTCCACCGGCCTTTACCACTTCCGTTGCCGCCAGCAGGATGCGGCTGTTATCCACACAAGATCCCATATGCAGCACAGGCGCAATACCGACGGTTTCGCAAATTTCAGCCAAACCCGGACCACAATAAACCGCCGCAGATTCAGGCGTGAGCAGCCCTTCCATGGCACAGGCAATGCCGTTGCAACCGGTGGTTAAAACGATCACATCATTTTTTATCAACTCTTTTACAACCGCAATATGCCCTTCATTGTGTCTGGTTCTGGCGTTGTTGCAGCCGACCACACCGGCAATACCCCGGATGCGACCGTTGATGATATTATCATTCAAGGTGTAGTAAGACCCGCGGAAGGTTCCACCCAGATGATATTCAATCGCCTCAACCCCA
>CAJHXW010000177.1_pt1 | contig 12665 bp, 9 predicted proteins | sample 9198581 | NCBI WGS metagenome assembly CAJHXW01 (sample SAMEA7708328, study PRJEB35096) | sediment metagenome | biome: marine neritic benthic zone biome [ENVO:01000025]; feature: sediment [ENVO:00002007]; material: shallow marine sediment [ENVO:03000034] sea grass bed [ENVO_01000059] ...
ATACAGTTAGAAGATTATCATTTTTCTTTATTATTTCAGGATATACAACTTTACAGAAAACTGCAAACCTTTTAAAACCTATTCCATCATCTATCTATAGTTGTTCTCATAAATATGTTCCGTTTTAAATGAGGAAACTGTCTGAGAGTATTTAAGATCGTTAAGAAAGAACTGGTGTGCCATATTGCCGATTGGTTAGTATTATTTCTGATACAAAAATCAATTATAATATGCTCGGTTAAGTTCTTTCTTAACGATCTTAAATACTCTCAGACAGTTTCCTCATTTAAAACGGAACATATTTATGAGAACGACTATAGATAGATGATGGAATAGGTTTTAAAAGGTTTGCAGTTTTCTGTAAAGTTGTATATCCTGAAATAATAAAGAAAAATGATAATCTTCTAACTGTATCAGGAGCAAAGCTGGAGGAAAAAATGTTTTTTAATTCTCAGGAAAGAAAAATTAATTTTGGCCTGCTGGTCATGCGTGTTGGTTTGGCTGTCATACTTTTGATTCATTCCATGCCTGGATTAATTGGCGGAGCCGCCCACTGGAAAAGAATAGGGACGGGTTTGAGCTTTATTAATATTGGCCTGCCTCCGGAAGCAATCGGTTTTGTGGTCCTGCTTTTAGAATCACTTGGCGCACTTAGTCTGTTATTTGGTTATTTATTCAGGCCATTTTCCATTGTTCTGGCGATCCTTTATTGTCTCTATTTCTTTAATTATTACAACATTGGATACAGGACGCTGATGTTGTACTCTTTAAGTCTGGCTTCGGTTTTTTTCGGTTTTGTGAATACAGGACCTGGTCGTTATGCCATAGCGGTCAAACTGGAGAAAAAATAAATGAGAAACAGGAGAGTTTTTCAGTCTCTGCTCTGTTCGTCTGGAGAATAGCCTATTAACCCGTACAAGACTTAACAAATGATTACAGTCTGCTGTATACGCCCCCTGTCTTCTGCGTTAAGTCCATACAGGCAGAGACCATCTTTGACATCGTGGGAATCTGTCTACTGGGGCTGGCTCAAATCTAATCTCAGCGAGATAGCTGCCGTAAGCCTGTTTCCCAATATTACGGGTCATCAAAAAAGATTTTAAGGAAAAGCTCCCCGACTATTCGAAAAAAAAAGCGTTCATGGACGTATACAAAAACAAGAAGATATTTCTTAATGGTTTCTAAAATAGTATGAATATTATCGCTGTTATCATTTTAGTAGTCATCCTTGCTGAATTTATATTAAATTTCATTTCCGATTTATTAAACCTGAAGATGGTAAGAAGCGACCTTCCCGATGACTTTCGCGGATGGTATGATGGGGATCGTTATCGAAAGTCACAAGAATATCTTAAAGTAAATACAAGATTTGGATGGATCGTTTCCTCATTTGGTTTGGCTGTTTTTCTTACCTTTTGGTTTTTAAAAGGGTTTCCTTTCGTGGATAGATGGGTGCAGGCATACCACCAGGGGCCTGTTATAACAGGTATCATTTATATTGCTATATTGGTATTCTTAAAAGCGGTTATATCCCTTCCATTTAGCATTTATTCAACATTTGTGATAGAAGAGCGCTTTGGCTTTAACCAAACAACCTGGTCTATATTTGTAAAGGATTTGATAAAAGGATTGGTTCTGGCAGTCATTCTGGGAGGGCCCCTTCTTGCGGGGATACTGGCGTTTTTTGAATATGCAGGCGCTGGTGCCTGGTTGTACTGCTGGATCGCTGTGACTTTGTACATGCTTGCAGTGCAGTATATTGCTCCGACCTGGATTATGCCAATTTTTAATAAATTTACTTTGCTTGAAGAAGGTGAGCTTAAACAGACAATTTTCTCTTATGCACGTTCCATAGATTTCCCTTTAGAAAATGTATTTGTAATGGACGGCTCAAAACGGTCGAAAAAATCAAACGCTTTTTTTACAGGGTTTGGAAAACACAGGCGTATTGTTTTATTCGACACTCTGATAAAACAGCATAAGGTTTCAGAACTGCTATCCGTTTTGGCCCATGAAATGGGGCATTATAAGAAAAAACATATTCAAAAGACCCTTATAATAGGTATTTTGCAGATGGGACTGATGTTTTTTCTGTTGTCCATGTTTATTTCTTATCAAGGGCTTTTCGATGCTTTCTATATGGAAAGAAAATCGATTTATGCTGGTTTGATTTTTTTTGGTTTGTTATACTCGCCGGTGGAGTTATTTACAGGTATTTTAATGCAGATGCTTCTACGTAAGAATGAATATGAAGCGGATAAGTTTTCCGTGGAAACTACCAAGGATATAGGCTCAATGGTAAATGCGTTGAAAAAACTTTCCGTTCACAACCTTTCAAATCTTTTACCTCACCGGTTGTATGTATTTTTAAATTATTCCCATCCACCGGTTTTAAAGCGAATAAAGGCGATTGAAAAGCTATCACCTGCCATAGTCGAAACGCAAAAATAAGAAAGATCATCAAATCAACATGGTGACGAAGGGTCATCCAATGGCGTAACGGGTCAGCTTTTCATAGAGAGTCTTTCGCGAGATACCCAGGCGCTGGGCAACCAAACTCTTGTTGCCACCGCATTTTTCAAGGGTCAACCGAATCAGTTCCTTTTCCATGTCTCGAAGTGTGTATCCATCTTCCGGGAGGTTTCCCATCAGCTTGCTGTTCTGGAAAGGTCTGAGTGATACTGCATTCTCAACGACGACTTCAGGCAGATCTTCTATACTGAGCTTCGGTTTTTTGGAGAGGATTACACCCCTTGCAATGTAATTTTTCAGTTCCCTTACGTTCCCAGGCCATTCATATTTTGCCAGCGCTTCCATGGCATTCGGTTCAACTCCTCGCACCGACTTCTCATATTGCACAGCGTAACGTTTGACGAAGTGATGGACCAGCAGATATATATCTTCCCTGCGTTTTCGAAGAGGCGGCATATAGATATTGATAACTTCAATCCTATAAAGGAGATCTCTTAAGAATCGCTCACTTTTAATTTCTTCCTGCAGGTCAAGGTTCGTGGCGGCGATAATCCGGACATCGACATGGTGAGATGTTGCACCGCCAACAGGTTCAAATGTCTTTTCCTGCAGGAACCTGAGCAACTTGCTCTGTAGCCTCAAGCTCATGTGTCCTATTTCATCCAGAAACAGGGTGCTGTGATCAGCTATTTCCAATCGCCCCTTTCTGGATTCCTGGGCTCCGGTGAATGCCCCTTTAACATAGCCGAACAGCTCGGATTCCAAAAGGTTTTCGGTAAGGGCCGCAGAGTTGATGCATACCATTTCCGCCTCGCACCTGCGGCTTTCCCTGTGCAGTGCTCTGGCTAAAAGCTCTTTTCCTGTTCCCGTTTCACCGCAGATAAGGACCGAGGCGTCGGTGGCTCCCACGGTACGAACCATTTCAAAAATATCCATCATCTGCGGGCTGTTTCCGATGATGCCGTGGAAAGAATTCTCTTCATCCACCTGCTGTTTGAGAGACATCAACTCCCGGGACATCTCGCGTTCCCGGATTGCTTTTTCCAGGACGATGGCCAGTTCTTCATAATTCAAGGGTTTTATAAGATAATGGTTCACTCCCTCCTGCAGTGCTTTAACTGCCGATTTTATCGTTCCGTAGGCGGTCATGATTACAAAGGGAGGCGCTTTCCTTGCGGAATTCATTTTTCTAAACAGCTCTAGGCCGTCCATTCCTGGCATTTTAAGGTCAGACAGCACCACATCAATATCTACACCGCTATGGTAAATTTCCAGTGCTTTATTTCCACTAGATGCCTGAAGCACCTCATAGCCTTCATCCTTCAAAATGGCCGCCAGTACCTTCAGACTGTTCACCCGGTCATCAACTGCCAGTATCTTCTTCATTTGGTTTAACTCGCTCTCCCAGACTTACCGGACAATCCGAAACAAAATTAAATAGCGAATCGACAATATTCAAGTATTTGAAAAAAATGATGTCGCTTGGCTTTTTTGACACAAAACACATAAAATTAAAAGTTAAGATACTAGAAGCTATCTCAAAAAAAAGATTTTTGTTCAATTTCAAGGCGGAGCCGGATTTTAAGCCGCAGACATACTGAAGTATTTCGAGGACTTAAAATTTGGCTCCAACACAGAAAGTGGGCCAAAAGATTTTTTTGAGATAACTTCTATTAGGTCCTTCTGGTAAGGGTAGACTCCGAAAATAACTGCACATGTTGCGAACCCTTAAAAATTGCCCTAAACCAGCAACTCAATAATCACCGCTGTCCCAATATCATTCTGACTGGAGATTTTCATCCGACCTCCGTGGTTTTCGATGATACCGAGGCTCAATGGAAGCCCAAGCCCGGTCCCAACCTCCTTGGTACTGAAAAAGGGGTCAAAAAGATTCTGCATATGTTCATCAGGAATTCCACCTCCGTTGTCTTCCACTGTTATCCTGACATGGTCTGAGATGTCCGTGTCGCCGTGCTTTTTAATCAACCGAGAAGAAAACGTAATATCTCCGCCGTCATGCATGGCATCCATAGCGTTGATTAAAACATTGATCAGTACCTGGCCGATCTGATTGGGATCAATGTTCATATGGGGAAGATCCGCAGCCAGTTGATTGTGGAAGTGGACGCCTTTTTCTCCGGCCTGTTTTTCAAATAGTGTCTGTGTCGATATGATCAGTCTGTTGATGTCTGTGGGTTCAATTTTCGGCATCGATTGTTTGGCAAAGTAAAGAAACTCGGTGACAAACTGATTGAGACGATCGATCTCTTCAGACACAATCTGTGTGTATTCGCTAATCAATGGATCGGAAATGCGCCGGCGCTGTAAATGTACAATAGCGCCCTTCATGGCGTTTAGCGGGTTTCTGATTTCATGGGCAACACCGGCAGAAAGTCTTCCCAGTGAAACCAGTTTTTCTGAACGAACCAGTTCGTTTTGTATCCTGGCCAGATTTTTTACCATTCGATTGAAGGATAGCGTCAGGTCACCCAACTCGTCCCCGGATTGAATGGGAATTTCGTAGCTCAGGTCGCCACCCGCAATGCGGTTGGTGGCGGCAACAAGTGTGCGAACCGGTTTCAGCAGGTAATAGGTGAGAATCGTCACCCCGACCGCAGCAAAGATTAATGTAATAACAACCACCTGAATGACACGAGTCCGGATAGCCAGCGCATCTTTTCTGAATTCATTACGCGGAATAGTCACCGCCAGAGACCATTTCATATTGGGTATGGGGGCAAAAGCAGCCACTTTTCGCTCCCCTTCAAAAGAATACAGTTTCCACTCACTGGCTCCTGTCATCATTTCCAGCACCAGTTCTTTTAAACTGGAGTCCGGATAGTTTCCCAGATGGTACCTGAAAGGAGCGAATCGGGGATGGGCTATGTTTCGGCCTGCCCTGTCGATGAGAAAAGCATACCCTCGTTCACCCACACTGATTTGTTTGACCATCCGGATAATGTTTTCATAATCAAGGTCAATAACCACGACACCGGCAAACTCTCGCAACCCGCTGAAGATTGCCTTGGCCCAGTGAATCACAAATCCGTTGTGAAGGGAGGAATAGACGACACCGGAAATGTGAAGCCCATCTTTTCCAATATCGCGCGCATTGTTAAAAAAAGTTTCTTTGCTTTGATCAAGAAGCGATTTTGCCTGTCCCTCCTTGCGCACTTTGATCAGTTCCCGGCCGTGGTGGTCAATATAGCGAATTTGGTAATAATACGCCGTTCTGTCGATAAAATTTTTGAAAAGCCTGACGATGTTGTCATGATTGAATTCGGTCTCAGCGTTCAAGCGGAAAGACCGCGCATTGTGATAGTCTTCAAGTACGGGCAGGCTGGCGATGGTTTCCAGATCCAGGCGGCAATAATAGAAGATATCGTTGATCTCGCCGGCGGTGGAACGGACTTGAACCATCTGTTCATGTCGCACCAGACGGTTTACCCGATCCACCGAAGCATGAAAGGAAAAGTATCCCACTGTAGCGATGGGCAGACAGATCAATGGCAGGATCAGCAAAAGAAGTTTCAACGATATTGAAAATTTGAGCTTCATGCCCGATTTCATATGAAAGCAACAAGTGCGATGTCAACATAAAAGTGGTTATTTTTCTATAGCAAAAGAAAAGTTAAATATTTGAACCATAAAAAACCTTGCAATTTCTGTAGATCCTGTCAAGTAAATATACTATCCAGCTTGTAAAGAGGGAGGTTTTACTTGGAAAAGGTAAAGAAAAAGACAGGCCCCAAAGGAAAGTTTTGGCAAAAATATCTGCTGGTGCTTATTTCGCTTGTATCTGTTCTTCACGTTGCCGGCACTCAGGCTGCGGAAGAGATCATCCTGGGAGCAGCCACATCACTGACGTTTCTGGAAGGCCGGGAAAGCTTTAACGCTGTTAAACTGGCTGTAGATGAGATCAACGCCAGAGGAGGAGTGCGCATAGGCGGCAAAAGGCTGCAGATTCGAATCGAATCCGTTGATCTTCGCGGTGCCCTGACGGGAGTTCCCGTATCCGATGCACTAGGACGTCTGGAAAAATTAATAGTTGATAAAAAAGTCCATGCCATCGTAGTGGGCCCTTTTCGTTCCGAAGTTTTGTTGGCCAGTATGGATATCATCGCCGGACACAGGGTGCCTCTGTTGGGCGCCATTGCCATGTCTCCGGCTTCGGATGCCAAGATTCTCAAAAATCCAAAGTATAAATATTTTTTTAGAACCGGCCTCAATTCAAAGTACCTTGTGGATTATCTTATCAACACCATGAAATTCCTCAGGAAGCGGTATGGGTTTCACAAGGTGTATATTATGAACCAGGACGTGGCATGGGCCAGAACTACTGCTTCCCTCATGATTAAACTGTATTTTGAACGGGCAGGCTGGGAAATCCTTGGCCTGGAGAATTACCCTTCCGGGGCTGCGGACTTTAAAGCTGGATTAACGAAAGCCGAGGACAAAGGCGCGCAGATCATCCTGCCGTTTTTTGACATGCCTGAAAGCGGTATGCTGGCCAAACAATGGCACCTCATGAAAGGAAAGGCACTTTTGTGCGGATTTATATCACCCATGGTGGGACCCAGTGCATGGAGGGCATTTAACGGCAAGATTACCGGTGCGCTGAATGTCATCTTTGAACTTGGCAACATACCGTCTTTTCAATGGGAACCGGCCATGACTTTCTATCGGGCTTACCGGATTAAATACGGCAGAGAAATTGAGGCCGGGCACGGACCAGCTCCGGCCTATGAATCCATTTACATCCTTGCCGAGGCCATTGAAAGAGCCGACAGCCTTGAACCGGACAAAATCGTAACGGCCTTGGAATCGACGGATCGGACCGGCGTTATGGGCCGCATACGATTCCACAGAGGCCATCAGGTCATTTTCGGCAATGACCCCGCCGAAGATGCGCTGGCATGTGTTTTCCAGTGGAGCAAAGACGGTCAGCGAAAAATCGTTTACCCGTTGTCCGTGGCAGAAGGTGAAATCGAGCTGCACGATCGGATGCGGTAGACAGTGGATTTTGCATTGATGCGTGATGAATGTTAAATTCATTTCTTCATGTATGACGTTTTATTCTTCAACTGAAATCTTCAATCATAAATCAGCGATCCTATGGTTCAGATTTGCTCGGCAATATGTTACCTTTCGTAACACACATGACAACAATGTGTAATTAAAAGCAAATCTCTTTATTTTATATGCTATTTTTTACTTTTGTTCGTTCAAGTGTTACCAAACGAAACATACGGAGGATCCCTCTATTTGCCATGCATCTAAAAATGACTGAATATTCAGTAAGTTATGTTTTTCCACGAATGGGCATACTTCTTGCTATTTCTAATCCCGAGGGTATTTTATTATTTCGATTTACCTTCAGGTTGCTCTTGCCCGATCATGGGTATCTCGGGACTATCTTTTAACCTCACGGCGCTTTTTCTGCCGTGCAACCTTTTAAATGGAGGAAGAACATGATAAAAAAAATGAAGCTGCTGGTTTTATTATTTGCTGTACTTTGCGTCTGGGCCGTTCCGCTCCAGAGTGTATACGCTGCCAAGCCCATCATCATCGGCGTACCGACATCTACCGGATTTCTCGAAGGAAAGGAATGTTTAAAGGCCGTTGAAATGGCTGCTGAGGAAATCAACGCCAAAGGCGGTGTAAATGTTGGCGGAAAAAAGAGACTTTTAAAAATTGAATCAGTTGACATTCGGGATGCTGCTCCCGGTGTGCCGGTTCCGGAGGCCCTTTTGGGACTGGAAAAGATCATCCTTGACAACAAGCCCACCGCACTGGTTGTGGGTCCCTTTCGCTCCGAAGCGTTGATGGCGGGCATGGATATCATTGCAAAATATAAAGTCCCCCTTCTTGGGACTATTGCCATGTCACCGGCTTCCGAAGGAAAAATTAAAAAAAATCCGGAAAAATACAAATATATTTTCAGAACCTGTCTCAATGCCAAGTACCTGGTAAAATATCTTGCCGGCACCATGGCTTCGATCAACAAGCAGTTTGGTTTCAATAAGGTGTACATTATGAACCAGGATGTCGCTTGGGCACGTAAAACTGCCGAAATTATGATTAAGGTGTTTTTCGGCAAAGCCGGATGGGAAGTTGTGGGGCATGAAGCCTACCCCACCGGAACGTCTGATTTTTCCTCCGCTTTGATGAAAGTTCGTGCCAAAGGCGCCCAGGTCATTCTGCCCATCTTCGACATGCCCCAAAGCGGAACCCTGGTTAAGCAGTGGAATGCCATGAAAGTTCCCGCTCTTATGGCCGGCTTTATCTCACCTCTGGCCGGACCCGGCGCATGGAAAACATTTGACCGGAAGATCGGCGGTGCCATCAACTGCAACTTTGAGATGGGAAGTGCTGCGTCATCCGCAAAAATGCCACAATCAATGGCTTTTGATAAGGCTTATCAAAAGAGATGGGGAGCTGCTATACAGGCCGGCCATGGACCAGCACCTTCCTATGAGTCCGTTTACATTCTGGCCGAAGCCATTGAGCGGGCGGGCAGTGTAAATGCAGACGCCATTGTGGCAGAGCTGGAAAAAACCGACAGGAACGGCGTGATGGGACGAATCAAGTTTGATGAGGGCCATCAGGTTGTCTACCATATGGATCCAAAAGAGTCGGCAGTTGCTGCGGCTTTGCAATGGAACAACGACGGAAGCCGAACCATCGTTTTTCCACCATCGATTTCCGATGGTAAGATCAAACTGCCCGCCGGGCTGAAACCGGCAATGTAATTTTCGGTTCATTCGTGTATCGTTGATTGGTCGAGCGCCGTTGTGTTGATTTTGTAGCGGGAACCAATCAACGATGACCAATTAACCAATTCGTTTTAGTCTGGAGACATTTCATTCATGTTCATCGGTACAACCATCTACGCTCTGATCAACACGGCTATTCTTGCCTTAATGGCCATCGGATTCAACATGACCTTCGGCATCAGCGGGATAGCCAATTTTGCATATGGCGCTTTATATGTGCTGGCTGCCTATGGTATCTGGATGATGCTGAATCTTCTTCATCTTCCCTATCCGATTGCCATTGCTGCCGCCGTAATTTTCAACCTAGTTCTGGGAGCCCTTGTCTACCGGTTTGTTCTGCTTCGCGTTCGAGGTCAAGCCTTATCAGAGGTGATCGCTACTTTCGGCATCGGTCTTGCCGTCCTGGAAATGTTCAGCTATTTCGGATGGGTTGGTTTTGAGTATACGCTTCCGGTACTTGTAGACCGTAGTTACATTATTGCCGGGACCTACATTGATATGCAGCGCATTATCATTTTAGTGTTCAGTATTATTCTTATCCTGGGGCTGTGGCTATTTACACATCATACATCCATCGGTCTGGCCTTCAGAGGAATCGCTCAGGATGAACGAACCGCACTCACCTTTGGCATCGATTCTGACTGGATTGCCACCTTGAGTGTCTCTTTCGGAGCCGGGCTGGCTGCTCTGGCCGCTCTTTTTATTATCCCTCTGGGAAGCATAGCACCCGGTGACGGTTATGATGTGCTGATCAAGGCCCTTGCCGTGTGTATCATTGGTGGGCTGGGTAGTACGGGAGGCGTGATCATGGCAAGTTTTATCATTGGATTCGCCGAAAGGTTTACGGACACCTATATTGGTTCTCACTGGACCATGATCGTGAGTTTGGCAGCCCTTCTGATTGTTCTCGTCGTTAAACCGTCCGGCTTGTTCGGTAAACAAAAGGAACTGGAAGAAAGGATATAAAAGGACCATTGAAAAAGCGAAAAGAAAGGATTGATCGCGGGATAAAGGTGAGAACGACGGACATTTTCGCCTTATCATCCTGGCGGGAAATGATCTACCTTGCCCTTCCCAGGTTGCTTCCTGTTGTCGGCTGTCTGGTGTTACCCCTTGTGCTTGGTGTTTACTGGCAAAAAGTGTTGCTGTCCGTTGCCGTTTTTGCCCTGCTGGCCATCAGTTGGGATATTCTCGCCCAGACCGGGATGGTGTCACTTGGCCAGGCGCTATTTTTTGGTGTTGGTGCTTATTGTGCAGGTTTATTGAATCACTACTGGGGAGTATCGCCATTTATAACCATACCCGTGGCAGCGATTGCGGGAGGGTTGATTTGTACCCTTTTTCTGCTTCCGGTGCTTCGGCTGCGCGGCATTTACTTTTCAATGGTCACTCTCATTATTCCCCTTATGATGGTAAGGATCATTGAAGCCACAAAAATTTTCGGCGGCACCGAAGGTTTGAGCGGAATGACACCACTGCCGTCAAAATGGGTAGAGATTTACCTGATTATGGGAGCCCTACTAATAGTGCTTTTCAGTTTCAGAAGAATGCTGGATTCGGACTACGGGCTGGTTCTAAAAGGAATCAACGACAATGACCGCTCCGTTATCAATGCCGGTATCAACATTTACTGGTTCAAGGCTCAATCACTGTTTATCGCCGGGTCTATCGGCGCATTTTCCGGTGCCTTCATGACCCATGTATATATGTTCGTCGGTATGCCGGTTTTTGCCTTAGATTACTCTATTTTGCCCATTGCCGCTGCTGTTGTGGGCGGACCCGGAACGCTGGCCGGGGCAACCTTCGGTGCTTTTCTACTGATACCCATGTCCGAGGCCCTGAGAGGATTAGGTGGATTACGGATTGTTTTATACGGGGTCTTTCTGGTTGTCTTCGTAGTGGCCCTGCCCGAAGGTATCTTTCACTATATCCAAAGAAAATATCACCAGTTCGAACGTTGGGTTGAGGTGGAAAAATGAGCGACACACCGATTTTAAAAGTGGATGACTTAAGTAAGTCATTTGGTGGCGTGAGAGCCCTGAACCACGTGAGCTTCGATCTCAAACCGGGAGAACTGCTTGGCGTTATCGGTCCCAACGGTTCCGGTAAAACCACACTGGTCAACCTGATTACCCGGTTTGTCAAACCGACTTCCGGAACAGTTTGGTTCAAAGGCAAGAAGATCAGCCATCTGCCGCCTTATAAAATTGTTCGTCTGGGAATCGCCAGAACCTTTCAGATGGTCAAACCTTTCTACAATCTTCCGGCTTTCAAAAACATGATTATCTCCCTTTACTCTCCCCGGATGAAACAGCTTTCCGGAGGAAGGTACGGAGATCGGGATGCAGTGGCACTGGATCTTTTGGAAGAGGTTGGATTTGAACGGGACGCACACGTTGCCTACAAGATGGCCGGTGCTCTTCCCCAGGGATATCTGAAACGGCTGGAGCTGGCAAAGGCCATTGCCCTTGAACCGGAATTGTTCATATTAGATGAGCTTTTTTCTGGACTGAGCCTGGCTGAAGTCGCCAGTATCGTACCGATCATCGAAAAGCTTCGAATAGCAGGAAAGGCGATCATCATGATCGAACACCGGCTCAGGGAACTTTTCCGCATTGCCGACCGTGTGATTGTCATGAATTACGGAGAAAAAATCGCCGACGGCGCCTCTAAGGATGTCATGGAAAGCGAAGCGGTTAAAAATGCATATCTGGGATCGGAAGCGTAGGAAAGCTCATAGCTCATCGTTTAAATGATTTAATCCATTTAAGACTATCAGCTATCAATTATGAGCTATCAACTAAATCGAGGAGTTATAAATTTTGCTTGAAGTTAACAACCTGATGGTTTTTTTTGAAAATGCACTGGCCCTCAACGGACTGAGCCTGGAGGTAAGGGAAGGTGAGATCGTCGGTTTGATCGGCTCCAACAGTGCCGGAAAGACCACATTGATGAACACGGTGTCGGGTCTGATCATCGACATGCGAATCAAGGAGATACGCAAAGGGGGCCAAAGGATTAGCGTTTACGGGAATATCAGATACAACGGCGAGGAGATTACCGAAACGCCTCCGAATCAACGCGTTAAAAAAGGGATCGTACTTTCCAGGGAAAGACATCCGGTTTTTCCTGAAAGCAGCGTAATGGAAAACTTCAAAATTGCCGGTTACCTGCGGAGTAAAACGGATGTCAGGGAAACCATGGATTATGTTTTTAAATTGTTTCCCTCACTGGTTAAATTGAAAAACCGCAAGGCCGGGTTCCTCAGTGGTGGTGAACAGCAGATGCTGGCCATCGGCATGGCCCTGGTGGTCAGGCCTAAGCTGCTTCTGCTTGATGAACCACTGCTGGGTCTAAGCCCCATGATGCAAAAATCGGTGGTCGATGCCATCGTCAACCTGAATAGAGAATCGGGTA
>CAJHXW010000261.1_pt1 | contig 12588 bp, 5 predicted proteins | sample 9198581 | NCBI WGS metagenome assembly CAJHXW01 (sample SAMEA7708328, study PRJEB35096) | sediment metagenome | biome: marine neritic benthic zone biome [ENVO:01000025]; feature: sediment [ENVO:00002007]; material: shallow marine sediment [ENVO:03000034] sea grass bed [ENVO_01000059] ...
AGTGCCAGGACAGAAGCAATGATAAAAGCTATTGTTAAAAAAATTTTATCCTCGATATATAATACGCCCAAATTCATGATTTAGGGTTACTCCATAAAATTAAGAATAAAAATGGATTAATAATCATAATCTTATTAGTTACACAAATTATTAACTTCCGCATATATGTCTGGTTGTCAGACCATGATGCTGTTTACAGCGGCTTTTTAGGTACCGACAATCGGATTTTATGTAAGTCCCCTCTCTTTTTTTGCATTTCCAAGAAACAAAGTAGCAAAGCAAACACAGCCTTTTCGTGCGGCAATTCATAATCATTCATTCTAGGATTAGCACTTCTTGTAGTTAAATAAATTGCAATTATAATGCCGGATAGTTAATATAGAAATTATATAATAATTCAAACGGTTAAAGGAATATAAAAAACCGGAGAACCTGAAAATGCCGGAAATTGTAATTTTATTTTACAATTTTCGGCACTTTTTCAGTTCAAATGGTAAGGCAGACCGGGAAAACGTTGCTGATTCAAAGCGGCAGCCATAATAAGAAAGGAATAGACCGTGTTGTCAGTTTTATATCATTTGCCTTTTAAATTATACGGTTTTCTGCCAAATCGCTGGGCAATTAATCCAATAGATACCTCGGAAATTTTCTTAGAATATTTTGAAATAATGTTGTTAAATTTTGACAAAAAATTGAAACAATGATTTATTTTACTGGTTTTGTTAAAATATCGTTTCATTGAAGTTATCAAAATGGAGTCGTGCCATGGAATTAAATGCAGACCTGGTGGGTACACCACTTAAGAATTATCAAACCAAGATCAACTGGCGGCAAATCACCAATTATGCTGCGGCAATCCAGGACAATAACCCAAAATATTTCGATGACAGGCAAAAGGACCCAATTTTATCACACCCCATGTTTCCAGTATCAGTGACCTGGCCTGTTTTAAGCCGGTTGGAAGAGTTTATTGAGTCCAAGGGTTTTCCAAAAGAAATTTTAATGACTCAGGTACACTACACTGAACACCTTATTTTACATCGCATGATACGCCCCGAAGATGAACTGTCAATAACCGGAACTTTAAAGGCCTTTTTGCCGCATCGTGCAGGAACCCATATCATTATCTGTCTGGACGCTAAAGACAGAAACGCGGCCCCTGTCTTTACTGAATACATTGGAGCCATGCTACGGGGGGTAAGCTGTGGAGAAGGAGGCAGCGCCGGTCAAGTTCCTTTAATTCCGGAAAATAAAAACAAAGAAAAGGTTCTCTGGACATCTGTCATTCATATTGATCCTCTATGTCCCTATGTTTATGACGGATGCAGCAATATTGAATTTCCCATTCACACATCGCCAAAGTTTGCAAAGGCGGTCGGTCTGCCGGGAATTATTTTGCAGGGAACCGCAACACTGGCATACGCGACCCGTGAACTGGTGAACAATGAAGCCGACAAAGACCCTGCCAGGATTGCCGAGATTGCATGCAGGTTTACCGGAATGGTCCAACCCGGCACTGATATTAAAGTATGCTGTACAGGGAAAAAATCCCATAAAGATTTTACAAATGTTTTTTTTGAGGTCCAAAATAGTGAACAAAAAAAAGCGATTCGTAGCGGATACGTAAAGATAATGAAAAGGGGGTAAAATGAATCATAGTGAAAGATTACCGCTGGTTAATTCCTATATTGATAAATGGGCCAAAGAGCAGCCTGATTCTGTGGCCATGATTCAACATGAAGACGGCAGGGAAATTACTTATAAAAAGTTTAGTACATTAATCGATTTTTTTGCACTCAAATTGCTTGACATGGATATTCAAAACGGAGACCGGGTGGCAACCCAGCTGGTATTGCTTCCGGAGCATATGGCACTTATGTATGCCTGTTTTAAAATCGGAGCGATTATTGCCCCTTTGGATGTCCGTCTGAGTGAAAATGAAGTTGTGCGGGATATCAACAAGATTGAGGCCAAATCCTTTTTCTTTTTAGGGGAAACTCCTGTTCGTGATTTTAGAATGGTTGGGAAAGCTGTAATCAAGGGATGTCCGTCAGTAAAACACCTGGTGCAATTCACTGCAGATCCGAAACCCGGCGATATTATCGAAGGTGCTGCTAGTATTACAGAGCTCATGAATAAAAAACGCCTGATATGGTTGAAACTGACAGATATTTTCAGCGGAAAGCTTAAAAAAACATATCAACAGATAGATAAGAGAACCCCGGCACTGATTATTTATACAACCGGAACAACCGGAGAACCCAAACCGGCTGTGTTGTGCCATGAAAATATTATTGTTCAGAACCAGATATTGGAAAGAGGCATCGATTTTAAAGGTGACAAAAAAGATTTTTCAATTCTGGTGAATCTGCCCCCTAGCCATGTCGGATGTGTTACAGAAACATTTATGACCACCATGTTTTTAGGAGGAAAAGCCGTTCTTTTAAGGATATTTGACACCAAAACCACCCTGGAAGCCATTGAACGCCATAAGGTCAAGGTGCTCGGACAAATACCCACCATGTTCCGCATGCTGTGGAATCATCCGGAATATGAAACCTATGATCTTTCAAGCCTTGAATTTGTGGCCTATGCAGGATCGGCTGTTGATACAACTTTTCTTAAAAAACTTTCAACCATGGCGCCAAAATTCGGAACAGGTATTGGAATGACGGAAAATGCCGGCTTTGCTACCTTTACACCTGCCGATATATCCCATGAGGAGATGGCAGGCCAGGTGGGACGGGCCTTTGATGATCTGGCCCGGGTATCCATTCGAAAACCCATAAAAGAGGACGGATTTGCAGGAGACGAGTTAGCCGATGAAGAGATTGGAGAAATTTGTTATCATCCTCCCATCGTGTTCTTAGGATATTATAATCAACCAGAAGAAACTAAAAAGGCTGTTTCTAAAGAAGGAATACTTTATACCGGTGATTTGGGATATTTTAAACAAATGGACGGGTATAAAGCATTATATCTTTCCGGACGAAAGAAATTTGTCATCAAACAAAAAGGATATAATGTCTTTCCTGGAGAGGTTGAAGAGCATATTGCCAAAATGAAAGGGGTTGATGTTGTGGAGGTCATCGGTTTGAAACATCAGCTTTTTGACGAAGGTATTTTTGCTTTTGTCCGTACGGATGCAAACATCGGTCTGAGCAGTGAAGAAGTGATGGAACACTGTAAGTCCATCGCCTCTTATAAAAGACCCCAGCATGTTGAAATATGGCCTTCTGATAAAGAACTGCCGTTGACCCGAAGCACAAAAGTTGACAAACTCAAGTTAATTGAATTGGCTGGTCCCATAGTTGAAGATTTAAGAAATAAGGGTAAGTGGGATGCAACCCGGAAATAAGAAAAATTATAATGAATTTTGATCATCAATTTGCTAACGATCCTCGAACTCTTTCCACTTATAGTCAATGAGTTCCAGCAAAACGCCGTTCATCTTTTTGGGGTGAACAAAGGCAAATTCACAATCCCGAAACGGACGGGCGCCCCCAATAAAGGGATAATCTTTCTGTTGCAGCTCACCCATGGCCTCACGGGTGTTGTCAACGTTAAGGCTGATTACCATGACGCCTTCGCCTCTTTTCTCGATAAACTTGGCCACATCACCATCGGGTGAGATCGACTCCATCAGCTCAAAACCCATTTCCCCCACTATGTATCTGGCCACCTTGATTTTTTCAGGTTCATCGATATATTCGACATCCGGCCCGGATTTGCCCAATACCGGCTCCCAGACTTTTCGAGCTTCATCCAGATTTTTGACTGCAATACTGATATGATCGACTTTATTTGCTTTCATTTTAGCCTCCCCATTTGCTGGTATGAAGAATAACAGCGTACCGGAGAAAGGAAGATCCGGTAACGTTCTGCCCACCCACGGCGAGCAATACGGATTGGAATCATCTATGATATTGCTAAACGAATCGTAGCCGACTTTTTTACCACATTACCCGCACTGTCTGCAACCGCATTTATAGATGTCAGGTTTTCATCTGCTGAGACTAAAAAATATCTGAAAGGAAAAATAAAAGATATAGTAAAAAAACAACCCTTATTGCATGCTCAATTGATAAATGCTGGAAGGCCTTTGTTAAAGCATCATTCATGTTTAATGAGGCAGTAACCCCGGGGAAAAAGCCAAATTTGCCCTGCCCTATTCCAACTTGTTTCTTGTTTCATTGCTCAGATTATTGTATATTACTATTTTCGATATAAAATAAACTGTACGGTCTCGTAAAAAGGTCCAATTCTGCGTTACGCTTCATTTCGTAATCATTCAACGTACGATTATAGTAATTCTCAAAAATATGTTCCGTTTTAAATAAAGAAACTTTTTGGGTGTATTAGAAATTTTTAAGAAAGAACTTGTGTGTCATATTGCCAATTTGTTAGTATTCTTTCTGATACTTAAATCAGTTATAATATTCCCGGTCTGTTCTTTTTTTACGATCTCTTATATACGAGTTTTTCATCTGAATATACTTATGGGAAACAATATAGTACGCCTTATAATTTCAAACTTTAAACTCCCAAAATTTGAACTTTTTATGAGACTGTCTAAATGGGACTTTTTACAAGTTTATCAAACTTGATCATGTGGCTATGAACCAAAACCAAAATACAAACCTGCCAAACAACAACCTGGATGATTTTGATCTTTCCTTTAAGATTTTTCATGAACTCATGGCGAAAAAAGTCACTGAAATCCTCCTGGTTTCCAGCCCTTATGATGCCTTTATCATGGAAGAAGAAGGGCGACTTGCAGAAAGAATCATCCATGAATATCGAGGATTGAACCTTTCCCGTCCACCCAAACTCACCTGGGTATCCACTGCCCAGGAAGCGCTGAATACTTTATCCGACAAAGAATTTGATCTGGTTCTCACCATGCCCCGCTTGGACGACATGGATGCATTCAGTCTCGGTAGGAAAATAAAAAAGATATGCCCGAAGCTGCCGATTTTTCTCCTTGCTCATAACACCAACAGACTTCTCCTTGAATCTAAGTATTCGGATCCAAGTTCAATAGACAAAATGTATGTATGGTACGGAAACAGTGATCTTCTTCTCGCCCTGATTAAAAATACCGAAGACCGAATGAACGTGGCATATGATACCCAAAGAGCAAAGGTCAGGGTTATTATTTTGGTGGAGGACTCACCTATATATTACTCATCCTTTCTTCCGATCCTTTATAAAGAGATCGTTATACAAACCCAGGCTGTAATGGAGGAATCACTCAATGACGAACATCGCATTCTCAGAATGCGGGCGCGACCCAAAATACTTTTGGCTGAGAATTATGAAGACGCTGAAAATCTGTATAGGCAGTTTAAACCCTATCTACTGAGCGTGTTTTCCGATATCCGTTTCCCACGAAATGGAAAAATGGACAATCATGCGGGATTTGCCCTCCTTTCCATGATAAAAAAAGAAATACCGGACATACCTTTACTAAACTTAAGCTCAGAAGAGGCAAACCGAAAAAAAGCTGAAAAGATCCCTGCTTTTTTCCTGAATAAGAATTCACCGACACTCCATTCAGAAATTCGATCTTTTTTTATGGACAGGCTCGGATTTGGGGATTTCATTTTTCGTCTCTCCAACGGTAGGGAAATCGCAAGGGCTTCTAACCTTCGGGCAATGGAAAAGATTCTACCTTCTATACCCGATGAATCCATTTTTTTCCATGCATCCAGCAACCACTTCTCAAGCTGGCTTATGGCTCGATCTGAAATTCTACTCGCCTCAAAGCTAAAACCTTTAAAAACATCTGATTTCGCAAACATAAAGGAATTAAAAGCTCACCTCTTCACATCTATTCATGAACGAAGAAAGGGCCGCCAAAAAGGTATCATTACAGATTTTGTTTCAGGCGATTTTGACCCTGATGCAGATTTCATTAAAATCGGTAAAGGATCTCTTGGTGGAAAAGCCAGAGGACTTGCATTTATGTCTACCCAGCTTAAGGAAAATTCTCATATTTATGAAAAATATAAAGATATTACCATTAGCGTTCCAAAGACACTTGTTATCTCAACGGAAGCTTTTGATTCATTCATAGGCGAAAACAACCTTAAAGATATTCCAACCAGCGATTTTAGTGATAACCAAATTTCTGAATTTTTTTTACAATCTTCATTGCCAGATTGGCTGCACAGCAACCTCAAATTATTTATTGATCATACAAACTATCCTCTGGCCATCCGGTCTTCCAGCCTTCTTGAGGATGCACAATTTCAGCCTTTTGCCGGTATTTACAAAACTTACATGCTGCCTAATCAAGATCCTGACCCCGCCCAGAGGCTCTTGCAGCTTGTCACAGCAATAAAACTTGTCTATGCCTCCACGTATCTTGAAATACCAAGGGCTTATGCCAGAAGTACTTTACACCGAACTGAAGACGAAAAAATGGCTGTGATCATCCAGCAGCTGAGCGGAACCCGCTACGGTGACTATTTTTATCCTGCACTTTCAGGAGTTGCACAATCTTACAACTTTTATCCCATCTCCCATATGAAACCGGAGGAAGGAATTGCACATATTGCACTGGGATTGGGAAAAACAGTGGTTGAAGGGGAGATATCACTTCGCTTTTCACCAAAATATCCACAATTTCTGCCGCAGTTTTCCGCAATAGATGACATTTTAAAAAATTCACAAAGATTTTTCTATGCACTGAAAATGGTCGATTCAGCACAACACTTTGAATCGCAACGTAAGGCCACAGATGACAATACACTTACTAAACTCGAGATAGATGACGCATACGATCATGCACCTGTGGTTCATCTTTCCAGCACCTACATTCCTGAGGAAAACAGAATACGTGACACCGGAAATGCTTCCGGTTATCCGGTTCTCACCTTTGCCAGTATATTAAAATATGATCTTTTCCCGCTTCCACAGATACTTACAGATATCCTAAACATAGGACGAAAAGGAATGGGGTCTCCTGTTGAAATCGAGTTTTCCGTCAATCTCGATTTTAATAAGAAGAAAAAACCGGAATTTTCCCTGCTTCAGATAAGACCGATGGCCATCAACATGCATAACCGTGATGTTGAAATAACAAAAAAAGATATCAATCGCGCTTTCTGTTTTTCAACCATGGCCTTGGGCAATGGCATGTTTAACGATATTACGGATATCGTTTATGTCAGACCTGATTCATTTAACCCGGCACGAACCGTTGAAATAGCCAACGAAATAGGAAAAATGAACCAGCAGATGTCACAGCAAAACAAAAAATACCTTCTTATCGGTCCTGGGAGGTGGGGTTCCGCTGACCGGTGGCTGGGAATCCCTGTCACTTGGAACAATATTTCAGGCATCGGTGCAGTGGTCGAAACAACATCGGATAACTTAAAGGCTGATCCCTCCCAGGGGTCGCATTTCTTTCACAATATCACCTCTCTGGGTATCAGCTATCTGACAATAAGAGAAAATAGTGAAGATTTTCTGGACTTAAAATGGCTGAAATCTATCCCCCCAGAAAGTGAAACCGATTTTTTAAGGCATGTAAAACTTGACAGACCGATCACATTGAAAATTGACGGAAAAAATTCAAGGGCGGTTTTGATACCATAAAGGTATCAATGAATTTGTAATGGTGTTGTAAAAAAATCTTTGAATAAATGCCGGATGACGTCGTAAAAAGGCTTATATACGTTGAGACTTTTTACAACGCCATCAGTCTTGATTCAGACAAATTTTAAAATAACGATGAATCTTTGTTATTCTCAACATTTTTTCGGATTCTAGATGATTATTTTTTTTATTTCTTTTATCCATTGAAACATATTCTTCAATATAACGTTCTGCTCTAACATGACACTCTTTATAAATTTCCGGCATATCACTGATTATCCCACGGATCCTGTATGAAAACTTCTCGGAATATTTTTCTAAATCATTGTCCCGCAAAATAAAAATAATATACTCTTTCACTAATTTTTTTTTATGGCTTCCTATTTTTTCGGCGTTTTTAGTATTTATGTAAAAATCGTTTTCCCTTAGCCACCTTTTTAAATCTTCAAGTACTTTTTTTGCTTCCAAAATAGTATATTTAAGCTCACCCACTAAATATCCGCCCAGATAAACCGTAAATGCATTATCTATTGAATATTGTCTTGCATATCCGGATTGTATGCCCCCCAGTGGATCAGGTGGTAGAAACTCACGGGACCACCGCTTGAACCTGGCAAGATTTAGTTTCAGTTTTTGGGATAACTCTCTATTTGTGTAAAATTTGATCATGTTTTTGCCTTGATAAGTTGTTATACCACCTTGCCAACCATATTATTTTTTTTATTTGTTGTCAAGTTCTTGCAAATATGGTTTCTATGAGTTATATTACCAAATTATTTAAATGTAAGGTATTTTTAAAAGTAATTTTAATGGCATCCTAAAAAGTCTAATTCTTTAGTTTTTTAAGTACTTCGAATTGAAAAACACCAAAACAACACCAAATATTCCTGTTGCTATTATAGGAATGGGATGTTTTTTCCCAAAATCTCCGGGTTTGAAGGAATACTGGCGACTTATTTCCCGCGGTGAGGACGGCATAACTGACATTCCAAAAACCCACTGGTCTCCCCATGACTACTTTGATAAAGACCCTAAAAAAGCGGACCATACCTATTGTAATCGAGGAGGCTTTCTTACCCCGGTCTCTTTTGATCCGTCTGAATTCGGAATTCCGCCCAATTCAATTGAAGCAACAGATACATCCCAGCTACTTGCCCTGATGGCAGCTAAACTTGCCATTGAGGACGCCGGTTATGGGAAAGGCAAATCGTTTGACAGGGAAAAAACCAGTGTCATACTGGGAGTAACCGGGACACAGGAACTCGTTATTCCCTTAAGTTCAAGACTCGGCTTTCCGAAATGGCGCAGAGCCCTTAATGAAGCCGGTGTCCCTGATGAAACAACTGAAAGGGTCATTGATAAAATATCCGAATCTTATGTCTCATGGCAGGAAAACTCCTTTCCCGGTCTTTTGGGAAATGTTGTAGCAGGAAGAATATGCAACCGCCTCGGTCTTGGCGGTACCAACTGTGTGGTTGACGCAGCATGTGCCAGCTCCATGAGCGCCATTCACCTTGCCCTTATGGAACTCATGTCCGGTAAAAGCGACATGGTTATTACCGGTGGGGTAGACACGCTTAATGACATTTTTATGTATATGTGTTTTTCAAAAACCCATATCCTTTCACCCACCGGAGATGCAAGACCATTTTCAAAAGATGCCGACGGGACGGTACTTGGAGAAGGAGTCGGCCTTCTTGTCCTTAAGAGACTGGATGAGGCAAAAAAGGATAAAGATAGAATTTATGCGGTTATTAAGGCTCTTGGAACTTCAAGCGACGGCAGATCACAAAGCATTTATGCACCAAAACCCGAAGGGCAGGCAAAATCACTCGAAACAGCATATAAAAATTCAGATGTCGATCCCGCTACGGTTGAGCTTGTCGAAGCCCATGGTACCGGCACCGTGGTCGGTGACATGGTGGAGTTCAAAGCTCTCAATCAGGTTTTCAGTAAATCCGGCGATACGGGTGATAAATGCGCACTTGGTTCGGTTAAATCAATGATCGGACATACCAAGGCAGCCGCAGGTGCTGCAGGTCTTATAAAATCGGCTCTTTCACTTTACAACAAAGTGCTGCCCCCTACATTGAAAGCGGAAAATCCTGACCCCGGCCTTGATATGGATAAATCTCCTTTTTACCTTAATACCGTGACCCGACCCTGGATTGCCGATAAAAAGCATCCCCGTCGATCCGGTGTCAGTTCTTTTGGATTCGGTGGAAGCAATTTTCATGTGGTTCTGGAAGAATACGAACATAATAAAAAACAGATTTCATGGGACGGCTCAGTCGAAATTGTTGCCCTGTCAGCCTCGAATCAAAATAAACTTAAAAAGCGCTTCAAAGATTTCAAGACCCTCATTGAAAGTAACCTGTCTTTTAAAGATATTGCCGCAAAGGCTGCTGAAACCAGACGAATTTTTTCTCCTGGAGATCAATACAGACTGTTAATTGCCCTTGAACGTTCTAAAAATCTGCCTGCTCTTTTTTTAAAGGCCATGAAAGCTTTTGAGGCAAACCAGGGAAAATCAAGCTGGAATGAAAATAATATTTATTACGGCTCGGGCAAGCCGCCAGGAAAAATTTCTTTTGTTTTCCCAAGCCAGGGGAGCCAGTATGTGGGAATGGGCCGTGATCTGGTCTGCATTTTTCCGGAGGCCCTTGATACCATAGAAAAGGCAAATGAAAAATACAAAGGGGAATATCGCTTGAGTGATATTATCTACCCTGCAGCCGCTCATGGGAAAAAAGAAAAGAGAGTTCAAGAAGAAAATTTAAAAAGAACCGATGTAGCCCAACCTGCCATTGGAGCCATAAGCCTTTTAATGCTGAAAATTCTCAGGCGCTTTGGCATAAAACCGGACGTAACATGTGGACACAGCTTTGGTGAACTGGCAGCACTCTGCGCTGCAGGATGGATCAATGAAGATGCTTTTTATTTTCTTTCAAACTGCCGGGGCCGGCTTATGGCTAAAGCAGGCAGAAAAAATAATCATGACAGAGGAAGTATGCTGGCTGTTAAAGCCCCCCTGGACATACTTGACGAGCTGATTTCAAATGCAACCTTAGATTTGATTCTTGCAAATAGAAACGCCCCTGATCAGGGTGTTCTTTCCGGCTCAACTGAAGCCATTTTGCGGGCAGAAGAAATATGCAGGGAAAAAGGATTTAAAACAGTCAAACTACCGGTATCTGCTGCATTCCACAGCATTTTTGTAAAAGACGCCCAACAACCCTTTGCCGAGCACTTAAATGATATCAAAATCACTCCTTCAAATATACCGGTTTACTCTAATACAACAGGGCTGCCCTACCCTTTAGAGCCCGGAAAGGTAAAAAAGATTTTCGCTGAACACCTTCTTCGGCCTGTAGATTTTAAGAGTGAGATTGAAAATATTTTTAAAACAGGGATTAAAACATTCATCGAAGTCGGCCCAAAGTCGGTCATGACCGGTCTCGTGAAGTCTATCTTAGCAGGACACGATTTTACATCGATTTCCATGGACAAGTCTTCAGGAACTCGTTTCGGAGTTTCGGATCTTGCAGCAACACTTTGTCATCTGACATCTTTGGGATATCCTGTAAAATTAGGCAAATGGGAACATCCTGTTTCAAAAACAAAAAAACAGACAATGAGCATTCCTATTTCAGGAGCAAATTACGTAAAACCAAAGCCTGAAATAAGACCTGAAGTTGAATATATTAAACCGGAAAACAGTGAATCTGAACATAGTAGAATCGAGCAGACTGCTGAGATTAAAGACAAGCTGAAAAGTGATAAAATTAAATTACCGCAGCAGCAGCTAAAAAACCCTGTTTCGCAGGCAGATCATAATGACGGAAAGCGACATATAATGGGAAATAACAATCAAAATCATTCAAAATTTGTGGCCGATTCATTAAAGCTGGTTCAACAAGGCCTAAAATCGATGCAGGATCTTCAACGGCAGACAGCCGAAACCCATCAAAAATTTTTAGAAACTCAAACAGAGGCGAGTCGATCGCTGCAGGAAATGATGGAAAGCACACAGCGGCTTGTTGAAGCTTCTTTTGGCATTAATTCGCAGCCTGCAGAACCAGATGCAAAACCGTATAAAGACAGGCAAACAAAAGGCCTCTCAGAGCAAAGCAAAACCGATAACCAAAATAACAGTAAAAATACAGCTGCCCCAGATACCGATAGTCGTGTCGAAGTTCGGCCTGTTAAACTTCCTGTCGAATCAGATATTGAATCATCTGTTATATCATCCAATATATCATCTGGGCTGAAGCAAAAAGATATTGAAGAGACATTGCTTTCAGTGGTCAGTGAACTTACCGGTTATCCTGTGGAAACCCTCGGCCTTGATATGGACATTGAAGCCGATCTGGGGATTGATTCCATAAAAAGGGTGGAGATCCTTTCCACCCTTGAAGAAAAAATGCCCGTTCTTCCATCCATTTCTCCTGATATGGTAGGAACTCTCAAAACACTTGGTCAGATCACAGAATACATGGTCAATTCTCTGGCGGTTGACGAATCAATTACGCCTGAAACACAAAACAAAGAAAATGCATTTTTTTTGTCTGAAGCAAAAGATTCTGTGTCGTCTCGAGCTCCCCAAAAAAAAAATGTTGAAGAAACGTTGCTCTCAGTGGTCAGCGAACTTACTGGCTATCCTGTGGAAACCCTCGGCCTTGATATGGACATTGAAGCCGATCTGGGGATTGATTCCATAAAAAGGGTGGAGATCCTTTCCACCCTTGAAGAAAAAATGCCCGTTCTCCCATCCATTTCTCCTGATATGGTAGGAACTCTCAAAACACTTGGACAGATCGCCGAATACCTTAATAATGAAGGTAAAAAAATTGTATCTTCCAAGCAATTAAGCTCTGACTCTTTAAATCTTGCCCCACCGGAAACCCAACCTGCGGAGCAAAATAAACCTGACAGGGTTTCTAAAAATGAATCTTTTGTCCCTTCATGCAATATTGATAGAAA
>CAJHXW010000476.1_pt1 | contig 12490 bp, 12 predicted proteins | sample 9198581 | NCBI WGS metagenome assembly CAJHXW01 (sample SAMEA7708328, study PRJEB35096) | sediment metagenome | biome: marine neritic benthic zone biome [ENVO:01000025]; feature: sediment [ENVO:00002007]; material: shallow marine sediment [ENVO:03000034] sea grass bed [ENVO_01000059] ...
TATGGCGGCCGTAAGCCCGGCAGGGCCGGTACCCAGAATCATGAGGTCATACGGTTTTTCAGTCATGGTTATCAGCTCCGTTTCAAATAAAGTCAACCGATATTCGCCGTATCATTTTGCATACTAAGTAGCTAATTTCTCAATCCAAAGATCATTCCTGCGAGAAAGGTTGGAACTCACCCCGGGTCTCCCAGTTGCCGGATCGGGTGGCCTTTTCAATCCCTTTCATGGAATCCGGCGGTCCGATGAAAACCACACATTTTTATGCTCGATACGATCCTGCGATATATCTGTTGCTTCGATGGTCCAGTCCCCCATCACATAATTAAAGATATGCATGCCGCCCTCTTCCTCCACAAAACCCTTGGCCCGAACTACCGATCCGGGGAGGGAATCTGCCATCATTTTAATCTGGGTCAGACTATCTCCACTCCACTCATATGCAACGGACATGAGCGTATCCGGCGGTGTAATTTCAAGGTCCGGACTGTCGAGAAGTTCATCCAGAAATTTTTCCAGCTCATCGTCTGACAACATCCGCGACTTGGATTTTAAAGGGATTTGATCTTCAGCTTCCTCCCCTGTTTTATTTTTAAAATCAAAGAACTGGTCCAGGGGTATGTCGCCATAGGTAGTCTCGAAGTACTGCGGGGCCGGATGATACTTTTCAATGATCTTTTTTGTACCTGCAATGGTTTCAGGAGAAGCGGTATCAATCTTGTTGATGATAAATACGCTCGAAGAGGCAATCTGCTTCTCAAGTGAAGCATAGACCTCATAGGCGTCGAGAAAATGGGCAGCATCGATGACACAAAACTGTTCCTTGAAATGAAACCGGTTGTTGAAGATGGGAAGCTTCAAATCCTTTTTAAGGTCTGATGGATTGGCAACACCGGTCGATTCGATGAGGAGCACATCCGACTGAACGGTGGTGGCGAGTTCATAAAGGCCCTTGATAAAATCGGTCTTGACGCAGACGCAAAATATGGAACCCTTGCTGATCTCCATCATGTCAATGTCCTCACCCTCAACCAGTGTGCCGTCAACACCGATTTCACCGAATTCGTTTACTAAAAGAGTAAGCTTTCTATCTTCAGGAAACCGGTCAATAACCCGGTTAAGGAAAGTTGTTTTTCCGCTGCCCAGAAAACCGGTAATCAGGTAAACATTAGTAATATCTGACATAAGTTACATCTTCTCCTCTAACGTTTTTTTAATCTCCTCAACGGTCAGAACCTTTCCCACAGAAATGACCTCACCGTCTATAACCAGAGCCGGGGTCATAAACACGCCCATTTTGGCAAAATAATTGATATCGCCGACTTTGGCGACTTCAATTCCTTTTGATGCATCGAATTCGGATGCGGCTGACACTGTATTTTCATAAAGCTGGTCACATCGGATACAACCGGGACCTAATACCTCAACTTTCATGGTCTGATCTCCTTATTATTCATCCTGCCGATAGGAACAAGCTAAAAGAGTTTAGGAATTTTCAACAGCGGATTTTACTAAGCGAAAAAATTGCCAGATGAATTACCGGTATAAAGCCACAGCCAGTCCTTCCCCTTCATTCAATTCAAGGGGATTTTGGCAAAATTTACACACACCGAGGGACCCGCCGGATGTCGTCAGACTCATCCAAAGCTCTGAATACTGTCTCAGATCATCCGGATCGATGCCGTTCTTTAGTTTGTCAGGGTTTTCCAGAGTTCGAATCCGATCCGATTTACCACAATAGGGGCATTTAATGCCAAAGAGCGCCATGTCGGTCTGCGGCAGGCCGTGACGGATGGCAAAGGATTTTAGCCGTTCAACGGCTTCATTATTATTCAAGCTACTGAAAACTCCTGAAAATTGGGTACATATTTGAGGAATGGGGCCCCTTTCGGAGCCCCGGATTTAAATAACTGGAGATCATTTAGCGACTGTAGAATCCGTGCGTGTCGAAAGCCCTGCACCTGCTTTCTTGAGATTTTCCTGGATTTTGTCGAATTGAAATCCAACCTCTCTTAAGGATTTGATTCTTTCACTCATTTCAGGAGTCGGCGCACGCTTTGCCATCTCATCGATGAGTTCCTCGTACTGGGGAATGATGCTTTCAAACACCAGGTCTTTTTCAATGCAGATGGTCGGCAGGACTTTTACCTTTAATTCCATAAATTTGCCGATTCCATCCTTGTTTTTGATCGACCACTCTGTGTAGTTAATCATCTTCTGAACATCGTCCGGAAGGGCGGCAATGGATTCCATCATATATCCGCATGCCGCACACTGCACACTGTCCAGGGTAACAACATCAATGTTTATCATGTCTGCCATAAGTGTATCCTCCTTTCTTGTTTAATTTCTACCAGGAATCCGGATACTTGGCATAATACTGATCATACCAGTCTCTGGTTTCGATTGCCTGATCCATATGTTCCACCGGAACATCGTAGGGCATATCTCAGCCAGGGGCGAAGGTGTAGCCGTGTTGACCACCTGCAGCAAGGCTCACAATGGCATCTTCCCTGGGTGACAGTAGTCCTAGACTCAGGGCTAACGTCAGTTTCAGATTGCCGCCAAATCCGACCTTGTATTTTCGGGCAAGGTCGCGAATGAAGTTCATATTCATCTGTTCGTCGATGGCGAATCCATCCGTACCGATTTTGCAAACCTCTTCCATAACCTTGGTCGCATCGCCACAAATAAAGAAAGATGAGGTTGCACCTGCATCTTTGATTATCTTGTTTGCATCCTGACTGTTTGGTGTAACATATTCACGGAAAGTCTCGGGTTTAATCTGTGAAGCAACGGGGTCTACGTTTGCGATAATATCGCACCCCATTTCAGCATAAAATTCTGCCGATCTTGCACCGACTTCTCCTGCAAACTTACAGACCTCTGCAGCGAATTCCTTGTTTTTGTATACATCTGTAAAAATACGAACCCCGGCAAGGTGGGAGGCCAGTGTAAGCGGCCCGCAGAAAAGCCCCATCAGGCAACAGTCGAGGTCATCCAGTTGAGGTTTGGCAATTTTTGCAGCCTCCATAATTACCGGCCATCTACCTGAGTCTTTGCTGGGAAGTTTCAATCCGGCTTCGGCAGGTGTTTTGTCGGAGCACGGATGAGTCGTGACTGACGGTACATTGTCAGGCCACCATTTCAGTTCACAGCCCACAGAGTTGGCTTCCACGGAAAGGTCAAATAGAAGTGGAATCCCGTCTCCTTTGTACCGTTTTGCGGTCTCAACAACCCCTTTCGCCAGAAGTTTCGGATCCTGCAGGAACTTATCTGCAGGTTCATTGATTATAAATGCGCAATGAACTCCGGCATAAGGTACCCAAGGGGCTCTTGCTGTCTTTTTTCCCCTGTAGGCATCAATCAGCATTTGTTTAGCCATTTGTCATCTCCTTTCTTTGGTTAGCAAAATTAAGTTTCTACTAACAGGTTAATATCCTTTCCGCTTATCACCTCCCTTTGCTTTAAATATGCAACTGCCTGCCGCCAACTTAAAAGAGAGGCAAACAGCCACGATTAGAGAAAAATTGATACAATCCTTACTGATATTGTTATGATAAAGGGTTACAGTCTTTGGATCGGTTCACGAATAGGAAAAAGAGAACCAGCAAAATCAATAATCGCTGATTTGAATAATCGGAAACGTGTTGTTCAAACCATAACAGACCGATTCCAAAATAACAACAAAGTATTGCCGCTGGATACCATTTACTCTAAAAGGATGATCGCATAGTAGTTGAAAGTGTCTGTCGCACTGGTTGCCAATTTTGAAGTAGTTCCCAGATTTCTAAGCGTACCGATAACATCTATGGAAAATGATTCCACAGACGGCCTTTTTTCCTGGGGAAACCGGCAAGCTTCAGGAAATGCACATTCTTTACACAGTGCGCAGCACTCCCCTATTAGACTGAAGGTTTTATAATAGCCATCCAAAAAGAGCATTCGCTCCAAACTGACCGTACCCTTCCAGCATCTGACCTGGCTGATCCTTTTTTTGCCGTTGTTGAGGTAAAAATCGGCGCAACTCTTACTGCCGATCAGCAGCAGGGCCAGTTCGTATTCTTTTAAAATCGTACGTACCTTGTCCGGCGAAGGCGTCGCCGGCGGACAGCACCAGTTCCTGTCAAAACGGCTACAACCATACCGGCATTTCAAGTGCACCCACTCGGCGACCTTTATGAGGCTGGTTTTAAAGGGAAACACAGCAGTCAGTCCATACTTTTTCCCCTTTTCGAGGAGCCGCAAGGTCAACTCCTGGGATATGCCTTCATGGTGCTTAAAGGGTATGACTTTATTTGTTTTTACAATGCTATTTTTCATGGGCTTCATTAAAAGTGATTCGTACCTGCCTTGGCAGCGCCATCTCCATGCTTACTTCCACCGCCTTGAGCACGGCTACCGGGACTGGGCAGGACGGATGACAACCAGATTTTTGGGCAAAAAGAAACGCCGGATTTTTGCTGACAGGCAGGAACAGTTCCTGCATGGTCATTCGTTTTAGCAGTCCGGTCAGTCTTTTGATCTGTTTACACTCCGAACCGGAAATTTCGATGGAAACGGTTCGGGTGCCATCTTTTCGCACCTGGATCTCACACGGAAAACCGCATATTCCCGGTTCAACGGTTATCTGTGTGATATCTTCCATATGGAGTCGATCCTTTAATTTCACTGGCAATTTACTGGTTCAGAATCTCGTCACGAACAATCCCTTTAAGATGCGGAAATTCGTCCGTCATATGCGGCAGCTGCATCGCTTCCATGAACTCCTGCTGGAAGTTTTCCTCCACCGTCAGCTCGATGTATTCCACGTTTCGTGAACACCAGTTGGCTTCCACCCGTTTTTGCACATTCAGCAGGGCTGTACGGCAACCGTCACCGGCCGCATTGCCCACTCCCATGATCTTTTCAATTTCACAATCCGGGAACAGACCCATGGTCAGTGCCTTTTCACGGTCCACGTGGGTACCGAACGCTCCGGCAATCTTAACCGTGTCCACCTTCTCAAGACCCATCCGTTGGACCATCAGCTTGCAACCTGCATACAGCGCGCCCTTGGCCAGCTGTATCTGACGAATATCCTTCTGGGTGATTACGATGTCCTTATCGATGCTCGACTCCTCCGCCCAGGCCAGCACAAATTCCGGTTGATTCGTGTCCGGATTCTTGCGAAAACGAGGATGGTCTTTCAGTTTCTTTTTATTGAAGACACCGCTCTTGCCAATCACTCCGGAGCTGTACAGTTCGGCAAGCACGTCAAGGATGCCCGAACCGCAAATTCCTTTGGCCTTCATGTCCTTTGGCTCGGAAAACTTCCTCCATGCATCCCGGCCGATAACCTTGTAATCGACTTCCTTGGTCTCCGGATCGATCACGATTCGCTCGATGGCTCCCGGTGCCGCACGCATACCAAAGGCAAGTTGAGCGCCTTCGAGGGCCGGGCCGGTGGCACATGATGACGATATTAACTTATGCCTGTTACCCAAAACCAGCTCACCATTTGTCCCGATATCGATTATCAGTTGATTCTCATCATGCTTGTAAGGTTCTTCTGCAAGGAGGACTCCCACGTTGTCCGCGCCTACAAAACCCGCCTCTATGGGAAGCACAAACATGTAAGTTGACGGATTGACATTTACTCCCAGGTCCCTGGCCTTTATGTCCAGACTGTGATGAATGACCGGTGGAAATGGTGCAAGCCCCACAAACTCAGGGTTGAGATTCAGCAGAATGTGATGCATGGCCGTATTGAAACCGATGGTGATGTCTTCGACATCCTCTCTTTCCAGACGAAGGTATGTCTTGCCCTCTTCCGGGGCTTCCACATATTCGGCAGGGCCTTTTTCACCTTTCTTCTTTTTCTTCTTTTTCTTGGGAGGATAGGTTCCGGCAATGGCTTTATCGATAAGATCGTTGAGACCTTCAATAATGTCATCGCTCATGCGTTGAAGACCATCCGGGGTGGTCATATGAAATGTAATTCGGGCCATGACATCCTCTCCGTACTTGCACTGGGGATTCATCATTGATACCGTATCGATAACCTCCATATTGGTCAGATCGCAAAAATATCCTGCCACCGTGGTCGTTCCCACGTCAATGGCTAAACCGTATGCTTTTTCTGCCTTGCCCGGACGGAATCGGATGGCTTCCCTGTCATTCCAGACGCTGACCGTAACGCTCCAATTTCCATCACGAAGCGCGGTAGGTAACTGCCTGAGAGCAAAGATATCGACCGTAAGGTCTTTCAAGCCATATTCCCTTTCCAGCGCTCTGCAAATCCGCTCAAAATCTCCGGTAGGTTCCTCAAATGTCGGCTTATCAACTTCCACGTAGTAGACTTTCACTGCCGGATTGAATTCAATGTGAATATCGCGTGCAGCCTTGCTCACTACCTGCTTTCCTGCCCTTGATTCTTCTGGGACGAATACCAGGATGTCTCCTTGAATCTCCGCTACACAACCGAGACGAAATCCTTTCTCCCTGCGTTCTTCGTTAATGAACTTTTCTTCTTCCTCTTGCCAGGGGCTCACATTGGACATACTGGATTGAATATTGTATTTCTCAAAATGTCCTTCTTCCACGCGAACGACGCACTTGCCGCATACCTTTTTCTCACCGCAAAGGGCTTCAATGTCTACTCCCAACAATCTTGAAGCCTCTATTATATTTATGCCCTTAGGGACTTCTCCCCTCCTGCCGGAAGGTTGAAAAATCACCATCGCCATGTTTTCATCCATTCGTTATTGCCCTCCTAAAAAAATTAAGTCCGTATTCTTTTTCCGCTGGCGTAGAATCAACGGGATAAGTCGTATCGCTAAAAACCGGGAGATCTGTGCATGTGTCCTGTTTTGGTTCACAGGCACAGATCTCCTCCATCTATCAAAAGCACTATATTGGTTACGTTACTTGTTCTGCATCTCTCTCAGACGGCCGATCATCTTGATCCCTTCGACCACTGCATTGCCGGCAGATTCGGCATAACCGTCCGCGCCAAAGAGATTGGCCACGTCCTGGGTCACCGGGGCACCCCCTAGCATGATCGCCACATTGGGGTTTTTCTCCTTGATCATGGCAATGACTTTTTTCATTCCCAGCATGGTGGTGGTCATCATGGCCGACATGGCAACGACTTCTGAATCGGTCCGAAGCTGTTCTTCCACAAAGTTTTCCAGGGGCACATCCCTGCCAAGATCGTGAACATCCCAACCGGCAACATCAAACATCATCTTTACAAGGTTCTTGCCGATGTCATGAACATCGCCCTGAATACTGCCGATCACCACCTGCGCATTGACACCACCTTCCTGTTCGGGCACGTGAGGCCTTAAGATATCTAGACCTCCATATAGGGCATCCGCACACATAAGTACTTCCGGTACGAAGTATTCTTGAGCCTCATACAGTTCGCCCACTTTTTCCATGCCTGCGGCAAGACCGTTCATGATCGCTTCGAGGGCATCATACCCCTCGTCCAAAACAGCCTGGGATGCCTCTTTAACAGTATCTTCCTCGTACTCAACAACGCCGTCTTTCAATTTTTTATTTAATTCTTCTACTGTTGCCATTTCTTCATCTCCTCTTCATAAAATTTTAGTATTGTTGATTTATCCTCTATACTGCATTTATCCTCTCATCCTGCCGGTTCCGGATAATAAATAAAATTATATCCTTCCCACGGCCGGGGTTGGCCCAACCTTGTATTCACGAGTGGTTTTTTCCATGGCACGGAAATTTTCTTCTTTGATGTCCGGCCACAAATCACATCCTGGCCACACAGCATCCACCAACCCGTCGATGTTCGTCTGGATGCCTTCTACTGCCATCTCCACAGTGGTTTCCTCTGCGCACGGGAGTCCAAACACATCATAATTGCCGAGAATAATGGCGTCATCACCTAGTTTTTTTCGTGATTCCAGTAAGTTGTTTTTAACGTCGAAGCTAATTGCGCGTGCCCCTGAATCGACCACGCATTCCCACATCATTCCCACCAGTGGATCGGTCGAGCCACAAATATGCAGCACCTTCGGTACATCCCCCCAGCCGGCCATAATACGTGTCAACCTAGGTTTGATTAACTCTTTGAAGGTCTTGGGACTAAGAAGATCAGCTGCCACACCCGGTTCGCGAAGGGTTATGAAATCAGCACCCGCAGCAATCAGTCCTTTTCCGATTTCAATGATCATGTCCGAAAAACCGTCTAGAATTTTCTCAACTTTGTCTTTTTGCTTAAAAACCCCCTTTAAAACCTTATCCAGCTCTATGGTTTGACCGCACTGGGTAAAGGGTCCCAACTGCCAAGCGCCAACAGGCAGCTCCGGAGCCTCCTTTTTGCAGATTTTGATGGCTTCTGGAAGCAGTGTCAGGGGATACTGGTCCATTATGGTGTCGATCATGTTCTGAGTGATTTTCACCTCATCAATCGTGTTCCAGTTTTTTTCCGGAATAGTGGGATAGAGAATATCTTCCGAGTCTTCATAGAGACTGATCTTATTGCCAAGAGCCTCAGATTCCCAGCACATATCAAAGGGTATCACTATCGAATCCAGATTAAACATCCGCGCTGACTCGATACCCGCCCATGCAAGCTTCTCGGCGGACTCCCTGTGAATCGAGGGGAATTTATACCCCAGCTTCTTTATCGCAGGAGCCAGTACCATGCCCATTCCCGTAAAAAACGGCATTACATCAACAGGCTCACGATTAAAAAAACGCGTTACTCTTTCTATGGGACTTAATTCAGCCATAAATACCTCCCTTCTTTTTTTGGTGGTTAACTAAGTTAATTTATATTAAAACAATAAGGAACTATAAAGAGCACTTTATCATTTGGTATTTCCGGGCAGCTGCTTTCTGCACGGATACCTGAGCAGCGTCCTAAAGGGCCAACGCATGCTGATGAGCCAATTGAGCAGGCTGTATCTGTACATATATAAATGCACCCACTTTGAAAATCGTCCAAAAGATGATTTTAATGATAAAATCAGATGATTTTAATGCGCTTTAAATTAAACGCTTCCAATTGGAATGGTTTTGCAGGAAGGAATTATTCAGTGTCGGACACTTGGTTCTCTAAGGCAAAATATTTTCTGGCTTAATTTCACTTCCTGGAAGAATTCAGTCTCTTTTCCAGGAAATCCAACAGGCGCTGCTTGCTTATTCTGCCGTAAGCCGCAACCTCAAAAAATTTAACCTTTTGGCTAATGGTTTGTGCCCGTAGGGCCTTTAAGCCATCAGTTACCAGACGATACTTATGATCTCGAGATTTCTTGACCCACTTATTGTTATTGAGTCCCTCAATCACCTCATCAAAACTTCTTTCCAAAGTGAATTTGTAACCGAAATTAGAATAAATCTTTTTTAAATGCTGCGGAATTTGGTGGGTGGCGTCATTTCTGGACAACAAATCGAGCAGGCCTTGTTTATCCAAGCCGCCCCCTTGATCTTCCATACAGAGGATTGTTAAATACCAGAACGATTTGATCGGATGTGTTTTCTTAACTTCCATACACCACTTTCTCAATTCGCTTAAAACCGCTTTCAGTTTGTTCCCATCGACTTTGTCGCCGGGGAAGGTTTTTACGGAAAAAGATGTTGTGACACCCAAAAGCGTGTATGTCCGTTGTTTTATTTCTTCCAGATCGGGATCATAATTGGTATAATCATAGGCCATGAAATAGGGCTTTAAACCGCTGCTTCTTTTAGTTCGAAGCATGGGGGTGGGCATCGTCTTCAGGTTTTCTCTGGCCTCGAGAAGGCTGTAGATGTCGGATCCAAACAATGGGAAAGTATAGAGGTGAACATGAACGGTTGATTCACCATTGTGTATACAAGATAATGCAGTTGTCGCGGTGATACCGGCATCATCAACGGTCGATTCCGGCGAAAAGAGCTGAACACTCAATCTTGGGAGTATTTTCCCTTTCTTGAGAAGCTGTAAGGATGTGTTTATTTCCGAAACAGTGCAGCCCCTTCGCAAGCGCCTGGAGAGATCCTCGGTCAAGGCATCCGCCCCCACAAATGCCACCTTGATGTTGACAGATTCCATCCTTTTGACAATCTTTTCAGTCAGCCCCTTGGGGCGCAAAAAGCAGGAGTAGGTGATTTCTCTCCCCACTTTTTTTGTCACTGCATCAAAATAGTCACAAATCCGAAGGGCCCAGTCTTCATTGATGTTAAAGGTATCATCCCAAACGTCGATGAATTTGATTTCCGGGTTTTTCTTCAAAAACTCAACCAATTCATCCACAAAAAAATCGCTTTGAACCGCACAGTGAAAATCGTTGCCGAACTGACTCGCTATTGCGCAAAACAGACAGCCACCCCGAGATTTTTTGGCCCAGATGCAGGCCCTCTGGAGGGTGATGGCGATGCTTTTTTCTCCATACTTTACATAGGCGAATATATCCTTTTCCGACAATGCCGCCGAGGAAAATGGGGTGGAAACCAGAGCCCTCCTTTGTGGCAGCCAAAACACAATATTTGGAATTTCAAGTAATTTTTTAATAAAATCCCGGCTCCACGGGGTATCCATGGTACCTTGATGCAGAATCGGCAGAAGTGAGAACAATACATTTTCTGCCGGGCCTCTCACGATGAAATCGGGGGCAATGTCAACGGTCTGATTAACAAAAACGAAAAGCCGGTATCGCATGATGTTCTTATAGTTGTTGGAGGCTTCATTTCCGCCTAAAATGATGGGAGCAGAGCTAATGTTTCTCAAGCACCAAATGACTTTAGGCAGAATAAAGAGATTGGCGGAATAAGGCGCTGATATGAGAATGACATCTGAATCGGCAAAACCGGTCTTTTCAAAAAAGTTACCAAGAAAATCATAGCCCCTTAAGGTAAGATCTTCCAGAGACATATAGATGCTGTCCGCTCCGATTGCCTCTCCGCAGATGGGCTGATAATCCAGGTCAGTGGTAATCTTCTTTAACGTTGAATAGGCCAGGCTGTTTTGCCTGGTCAGACTGATGATGCCAATTTTTTTCATCGTTATTTAAAACGTAACATATTTATGAGAATGACTATAAAGGCTTGTTTGACAGAATACAATAAACAACCCTGGGAAACGATGCAGGGTATGATCGATATGGCAGCTAAAACCTTAAAGATCAGGATCAACCAATCCCAACTGAATGGCAAAATGGATCAGTTTCACAGGGGTTTCTATCCTCAACTTCTCCATAATATTAACCCGGTGAGATTTGATGGTACTGATGCTGACGTATAACATTTCAGCAATCTGCCTTGTGGTGTGTCCCTCTGCAATCAACTGAAATACCTCCCGCTCCCTGTTGGTAAGCTGCTTGTATCGTTCTGCTTTGGAAAAGCTTTTTCTGGGAGAAAGATATGTATTCACAAGCTTCTTGGAAATGCCAGGGCTTAAAAAGGTTTCATTATTCATGGCGGCATAGATGGCCTTGATGATGTCCCGGCCGCTCGAATCCTTTAAAAGATACCCGGAAACACCGGTTTCAAGGAGTTCATGAATGTAGTGTTCGTGGGAATACATGGAAAGGACAAGAATCTTTGTTTTCGGAAGCTGTTTTCGTATCCGCTTGGCGGCCTCAATGCCGTTCATTCGAGGCATGGCAATATCCATGATAACGATATCAGGTTCCAGTTCCAGGGCTTTTTCCACAGCAATCTGGCCGTTGGTGGCCGTCCCTACGATCTTAAGATCCCTTTTCTCCTCGAGGAGACGCGCGAGTCCCTCCCGAACAATGGTGTGATCGTCGGCCAGCAAAATACTGACAGGACTACCCATGATTCTTCTCCTATTCAAATGGCACGTTAACCCGAATCCGTGTTCCTTTTCCCGGGCTGCTTCTCAGCTGAAACGTTCCCCCAAGAAGTGACGCGCGTTCACGCATACCAAGCAGTCCCAGGCTTCTTGTGTCTTTACCTATGATGTGCGAGTTAAATCCCTTCCCGTTGTCCTCAGCCAGAAAGATAATATTAGGATAGCTTTTGATGATTGAAAGTCGAAAATTTTCGGCGCCGGAATGTCTAAGTGTATTCGTCAGTGCTTCCTGGCTGAATCGGTATAAAACAGTCTCTCTGTCCGGATCGAGCCTTTGATCAAATCCCACCATATTAAAGTCAATGCTCAAATTCGAGTGATTTTCAATCTCTTTAAAATAAAGATTCAATGCCGGTTCGAGCCCGAGATCGATCAAAAGTGTGGGGTGCAGGTGGTACGAAAGGCGTCTGATCTCCGAGGATGTCCGGTTTATCATTTCTCTGATTTCATCAATTTCCTCTCTGATCTGCCCATCATTTGACGCATGATTTTCTTCCAGTCTGTCGAGACCGAGCTTTACTGCCGTTAGGGACTGACCGGCCTCGTCATGTAATTCCCTGGCAATGCGGCGACGCTCTTCTTCCTGGCTCTGAAAAAGCTTTTCAGTGAGTCTTCTCAACTCCTGCCGATGCATTCGAACCGTTTTCATGAGTTGGGCGTTTTCAATGGCACCCCCTAAAA
>CAJHXW010000434.1_pt1 | contig 12469 bp, 7 predicted proteins | sample 9198581 | NCBI WGS metagenome assembly CAJHXW01 (sample SAMEA7708328, study PRJEB35096) | sediment metagenome | biome: marine neritic benthic zone biome [ENVO:01000025]; feature: sediment [ENVO:00002007]; material: shallow marine sediment [ENVO:03000034] sea grass bed [ENVO_01000059] ...
CCCTTGAAATGTATATGAAAGGCGAAACAACAGGAAGTAATAAAGCAAACAGAAAATTATCAAAGGGTTTCTTAAAAATAGACCAACATTTATCAGAAAAAGAGGAAGAACTCCTTTTTGATCCTCAAACCTCAGGTGGTCTTTTGCTCTCACTTCCTGAATCCCAGTCCCGTGAACTTATAAATCAATTAAAACAGAATGGCACTGATCATGTGGTTAAGATTGGTGAAGTAGTCGCTTCTGGTACTCCCTTTGTTCAAATTATTTGAATATTTTCACTAATAAATATTGACACCAATAACGGTTTTTGTTAGTTCCTCCTTTATTATTCGGGGCTGTAGCTCAGCTGGGAGAGCGCATGACTGGCAGTCATGAGGTCAGGGGTTCGAGCCCCCTCAGCTCCACCAAGTACTATAAATATAAAGAAAGCGGCCAACTATAAAATTGACCGCTTTTTTTGTTCGCTGTTTTTGTAAAATTTATTTTTTCATTTTGTTTTAAAGATGCAAAAATTTCGTTGAACTTGATAAATCACCCAGACAGAATTGTTTTATTTTTTAAAGGCAACCGTATAGTAAAGGTCGTACCTTTGATTTTGTTTTTAATGGCGGAAATGGATCCGCCATGGAGTTCAACAACTCGTTTGCATATATGAAGACCCAACCCAGCGCCATGCTCATGGCCTGACCTTGCCTGATCAACCTGATAAAAACGCTTGAATATGTTCTTTAGGTGGCTTTCAGGAATACCTATGCCGCTGTCGCTGATTTTTAACTCAACTTCATGGCGGTGTTCAATTAAAGAGAGAGTGATCGATTCATTTTCAGGGGTAAACTTTACCGCATTATCCATAAGGTTACTCAAAAGCCTAAGGATCTTATGCCTGTCAACTAAAGCGGAGACATTATCACAACGCTTAATATTAAGATGAATATTTTTTTTTTTTTTTATCGGCAGAAAAAAATCATACATCTCCCTTAATAAATCTGCAAGATTGTTGCGACTGAGTTCAAGGTCATATTTTTTTGCGTCAAATCGGGAAATCAAAAAAAGATCATTCACCATTTTTATCAGATCATCAATCCGTTCAAGACAGTTTTGCATGGTTTCCAGATAATCGGATGCATCTCTTTTGCGGGAAATAGCGACTTCAATCTCTCCCTTGACAGCAGAAAGCGGATTACGCAGTTCATGGGAAACATCTGCGGTAAACTGTTTAATCTCATCAAATGAACTCTCAATACGATCCAGCATGGAGTTAATGGTAATGGCAAGATCTCGGATTTCGTCTTGACCTTCGGGCAGTGGAAGCCTTTCGGCAAGATTTTGCGAAGTTATTTTTCTGGTTACAGAGGTGATTTTCTGTAATATTTTCCTTGGCTTTTGTGCAATATACATTCCGCAGAAAATACTCAGTAAAAAAATTACGGGAATGGCGCTTAAAATGTTTTCACGGGAATGCTGAAGAATCTTGTCAGACATCTTTGTCCCAATAGCCAGTTGAGCGACAAGTGACATTTGGTCATTAAAGTTGAACCTTTTTTCATAAATGCGGTAGCGGTGATTCCCCCGGTAATCTGCGTTTACGGTAAAGTTCTCTTTTCCTTTTATGTCCTTAGATAAAATGGTTGAAAAATTCTCCGACTCCCATAACACAATCCCATCAGGGGTCATTACCCGGAAAACAACCGGATAAAATTCACGATAAGATATGTCTTCAAAAAACTCCTTGCATCCCGTTACGATGTCATTTTCTTCCTTAATCTCATAAATCAACTCTTTTGCCTCATCTTTCAGCATTCTGTCCATCTGTTTTAAAAGATTATGCTCAAGTCTGTAATAGTAAAAGGAAGAAAGTATCAGTGAAAGCAAAAAAAGGGCAAAGGTATAGGATATGGTAAGTTTAACATCAAACCGGTTTAAATAATTAATCTTCAGTTTTGATAACATAGCCTACCCCCCTGACATTGTGAATCAAATTGGTATCAAAACTTTTATCCACCTTTGCTCGCAGCCTGTTCATATGAACTTCAATAATATTGCTTCGCGTATCAAAATCATAACCCCAGACCCGTTCAAGGATCATTGTTTTGGTGAGTATCTGTCCTGCATTGCGCATCATGTATTCAAGAAGTTGAAACTCCTTGGCTGTAAGCTCAATCATCTCGTTATCACGATGGGCCTGCCTTTTCACCCGGTCTAAAACAAGTTTTCCAACGGTCAATTTTTGCATTTGATCACTTTTCTCCCCACGCCTTAGCACCGCTCTTATCCTGGCCAGCAGCTCTGCAAAAGCAAAGGGCTTGATCAGGTAATCGTCCGCTCCCAGGTCAAGACGGTGTATAATGTCCTCCTTTTCATCTTTTGCAGTAAGAAATAGCACAGGGGTGGATACCCCTTTCTTCCTGATACCCTTAAGAACTTCAAAACCGTTGATTTCAGGAAGCAAGACATCCAGTATGATCAAATCATAGGTTTCAGTGGTTGCCATGAACAGTCCCTCATCCCCTTCAAAGACCGCATCAACTAGGAAACCTTCTTCTGATAGCCCCTTTTTAATAAAACGCGCTGTCCCTTTATCATCTTCGACAATAAGAATGCGCATCTGTTCATCTCCTTATTGTTACACACTTTATCTTAACAGCAGTTGTTGGATTGTCATGCAAACTTTATAAATATTTTATATCAAGCATCAAGTATGAACCTTCTGTTCTATTATTTATATATGTAGCAAGGTTATTTTTAAAGTTAAAATAATTTAATTTTTTTTTAATGGTACTGTCATCTTTTTAATCTAAAAAAACAACTGTCATCGCTGCAAAGTGCAGTTTATTTTATGAAATTGATCAAAAAAAACAACCAATTTATTAAAAAGAGGTAAGAGCAGATTGAAAATTATGAATAAGTCTTTCATTGCACTTATAGGGCTTTTCCTTTTGCTCTATATCCTGCCGCTTGGTGTGCGGCCGTTGGTTGTACCTGACGAGTCCCGGTATGCTGAAATACCCAGGGAGATGATTGGGTCAGGGGACTGGGTTGTCCCGCACCTCAATGGACTCCAGTATTTCGAAAAGCCGGCATTCGGTTATTGGGTGCTCGCCGGCTCTATTTTGCTCTTTGGGGAAAGCAATTTTGCCGTTCGCCTGCCGTCCGCTATGGCTGTCGGGTTATCGGGCTTGTTGATATACGTGCTGGTTTTCCAGATGTGCCGAAATGAAAACGAAGAAAACAGGCTGACCGCCATCCTGGCCGCACTCACCTTTTTTACTTGTTTTGCGGCGTTTGGTCTGGGCAACATCGCTTTGCTTGACAGCCTGTTCTCATTTTTCCTCACTGCAACCATAACCGCCTTCTATTTCGCATCTGAAGCGCCACCGGGGTTTGTGAGGAAAAAGCGCTTTCTACTACTGCTGTCCGGTGTATCATGCGGACTGGCTTTTCTGACAAAACGCTTTCTCGCCTTTGCCGTGCCGGTTCTGGTGCTGGCCCCTTATCTTGTCTGGCAGCGCCGTTACAGGGATTTGTGGCGCATGAGCTGGCTACCGATTCTTGTCGCCGTTCTTGTATGCCTGCCCTGGGGTATATTAATCCATCTAAGGGAACCTGATTTCTGGCGGTTTTTTTTCTTCAACGAACATATTCGACGATTCATGACCGACAGCGCCCAGCACCCGGAATCATTCAAGTTTTTTTTCATGTATGCACCGTTCATGTTCATGCCCTGGACTTTCATGATCCCTGCGGCAGCGGCAGGAGTGAGAAAGCTATTAAAGGTCCAGGGGCCCCAAGGCCGATTAATTCGATTGTCCATCTGCTGGCTGGCGCTTCCATTTTTATTCTTTTCATTTTCCCGCGGCAAATTACTTGCCTATATTTTCCCCTGCTTTCCCCCTTTTGCCATTCTCATGGCCCTTGGACTTTTACATGCCCTCAAAAAAGAAGAACGACATAAATATTTCCAGTGGGGAGCTACCGCAAGCGCGATGTTCTTCGGTCTGACTTTGCTTGCCTTCGTGTATGTTCAGTTTTTTGGTTATAATGGGTTTCGTCCGTATAGCCAGCCTTATAAGGCACTGATGGCCGTGGGTGCTGTTGGCTTTATGGTTGTTTCCTGTTTTTGGGCTTTCAGAAGCCGGGAAAGAATAAAAAAAATAATTCTATTTGGTCTTTCGCCGGTTTTATTGTTTTTGACCGTCTGGTTTATCCTGCCTGACCTGACCATTGAGAAAAAATCACCGGGCATACTGCTGGAACGCTATAGACCCGACAACGTCCGGGATGCGTTAATCATTTCAGACGATACAACGGTAAGCGCTGTCTGCTGGTATTTGAAACGCAGTGATGTATACGTGCTCGGAGACGGCGGAGAACTTGACTACGGCCTGGCATATGAAGATGCAGCCTGCAGAAGGCTGGACATACAATCGGTCATCCGCCTGATAAACAATAACCGGGGAAATACAGTTTTAGTTGCCCAGAATAAAAATATGAAAAAGTGGCAGGACCAGCTCCCTTTACAGTTTAGCCTTGATAGCAGCGGCCCTGAAGGGTTTTTACTCTGGAGGTATTGAAAGACTTAGGAGATTTAGATGAATAGAGCAAAAGTGAAACGCATCAGCCTCCTGTTAACCGGTGTATTGCTAATTACCATGCTTATTGCCGCCGCAGGTTATACCTATTGGTCGGTTTTTGACCATCGATTTTTAGCTGTTACCGATGGTAAAGTTTACCGATCCGGGGCCATGCCAATTGAAGCGCTGGAAAATAAAGTCAGAAAATATAAAATACGAACCGTGATAGATCTTCGCAAACCTGATGATGCAGTACACGCAGAGCATACAGCCATGAATCAGCTGGGTGTGCGGCATTTTAGTCTGCCGGCTGAACAACCTCCGAAAGCGGCGACGGTTAAATCGTTTCTCCGGATCATGAAAAATCACGAACACTATCCTGTGCTTATACACTGTGAACACGGAGAAGGGCGATCGGTTCTTTTCTCAGCTATTTACCGCATAGAATTTGAAAACTGGTCAAATGAGCGGGCACGGCGAGCGTCAAGAGTCATATTATATAAAAGCAGTTTTAGTTCAGACCGAAGCAAAGGCATTTTTTTGCATAATTACGTTCCGCTGTTAAAATCTGTCGATTGAGTTTACGAATTTATAAATGAAAAAGAATTAGTTTGTACACCTTCAACAGAAAAGTGAGAAAAATTGATTTGTTGATTCGTTTACACCTTTACAATAACCTGGAAATGGCTAATAATCTTAGGTGGTATTGTTCATAAGCCGCTTAAGTTCAAGATTGGAAGAGTTCTATATGATCTTAATTTCCCAACTGTCAAAGAGACTCAGATTTATACTGATTGTAATAGCCATAAACCTAATCATTTTATCAGGATTAAGAGCGGCTTTCTGGATCGTTTTTCACTCAACAGCTAATCCGATTTCGTTTGATATTCTTTTAAAATCCTTTTACATTGGATTTAAGTTCGACCTGCGCCTCTCATTGTTGCTGGTTTTTTCCATACCTATCCTCTCGTGGATTCCTATTCTCAACCCGGCCCATTCTTCCAGGGGTAGACACTTCTGGGCGGGTCATTTTGCAGTTCTGGCATCTACCATCATATTGTTTTACTTAATTGATTTCGCCCATTACGCTTATCTTGGGGAGAGAGTGAATGCTTCTGCCCTGAGGTTTCTGCAAAATCCGGTCATTTCTTTCCAGATGGTTTGGGAGACCTATCCCATCGTGTGGGGAATATCTATCCTGATTCTATTTTGTGCCTTTCTTTACTTTGTGCTGAATAGACTGATATCCTATTCCATGACAGGCGAAAACGCAATTTTAGCAAAATGGGAAAAAATACTTATCATTTCGATAAGTATCCTACTATATTTGGCAGGAGTTTATGGGAAAGCCTCCTTTTATCCTTTGCGCTGGAGTGATGCATTTTTTACCACTCAGCGCTTTAGTTCGGATCTGGCGTTAAATCCCGCACTTTTCTTTTTCAATACACTTTGTACGACCGAGGAAGAGAAATATGATAAACGGGAAGTGGAGAAGCATTACGATAGGGTGGCGACTTATCTCGGAGTAAACAAACCGGATAGTGAAAAGCTGGTATTCTCCAGGAAAATCCACCCGATTCCGCTGATAAACGGAAATCCAAATGTGGTTATCATTTTCATGGAGTCTTTTTCCGCCCATAAAACAGGGATATTTGACAATCCGCTTAATCCCTCTCCAAATTTTGATACCATTGCCAAAAACTCTCTGCTTTTTAGACGTTTTTACACACCCAGAGACGGAACCGCCAGGGCCATTTTCGCTACGCTGACGGGAATTCCAGATATCATCTCTCGTAGAACCGCTTCCCGTAACCCCGATGTCATCAATCAGCACACAATCATGAACGCCTTTCAAAATTATGAGAAGTTCTATTTTCTTGGAGGGAGTGCCAATTGGGCGAATATCCGTGGGATATTTTCTCATAATGTTGAAAATCTCCGTATTTATGAAGAAGGCGACTATCGTTCGGATCGAGACGACGTATGGGGCATATCCGACCTGCACCTTTTTGAAGAGGCCAACCGTATTTTGAGTGGTAGCAGTAACAAACCATTTTTTGCTTTTATCCATTTATCCGGAAACCACCGGCCGTATACTATCCCGAATGATAACCGAAATTTTGCAATGGTCTCCATTGATGATGATAAACTGAAAAAGTATGGTTTTGATTCAATTGCATCATTTAACTCCTTTCGCTTCATGGATCATAGCCTTGGCTTTTTTATGCGTACCGCGAGCAAAGAAAAATACTTTAAAAACACCCTCTTTATAATTTTTGGAGATAACGGGAGTCAGGGCAAGTCCCCACATATGCCTGAGGCCGAACAAGCTTTAGCGATTGGTCAATACCATGTTCCATTTGTGCTATACGGCCCTGGTTTAATTAAACAGGGGAAGATCTTTGATATGGTGGCTAGTCAGGTGGACGTGTTGCCTACCATCGCAGGGGTGGTCGGATTGCCGGTTTTAAATACCACCCTGGGACGAAATCTGTTCGACACTCGCTTTGACTCGCAACGGTATGCCTTTATTCAATCCAGGCGCGGGGTCCTGCCTGAAATAGGTCTGCTCAGCAATGACTTTTATCTGGTCATGAATGCCGATGAAACAAATATTCGATTGTATCCTTATCATTCCAGGAACCCAACACAAGATCTAGGAGAAAAATTCCCTGACCAGGTAAGAGAGATGTCGCAACTATGCGCCGGTCTTTATCATACTGCGAAATATTTATTATATCATAATTCTCCTTCAATATATTTTAAAGACGAAAATAAATAATAGGACGTTTTCACTTATCGGCCAAAGTGAAATGAATGGTTATTTTAACATTAACAAAGGATTAACCTGTCCTTTCGTTTGACGCAAAAGGTACTGTGAATGGGAAAGAAATACTATTCTTTGATTTCGAGTTTCTTTTTTTTCATTATACTGAGCCTGCTAATCTCATCAATGACATTCGGTCTCATTGCATTGATAGAATGGAAAATTTCGGGATGAAACAAGAAGCCTGCGATTGATCGGTAAAAAAGATATTATTATAAATTAAGAAAATTTAATTTATTTTTAATATTCCTGTCATCTTTATGGTTTATGAAATTTGTTTTCACTATTTCAACGGACAGTTCATATGGTGAAGTTGATCAAATAAACTCAAACGATGCAGGAGGATCTGCCTGTGAAAACAATTGTCATGGCTTATCACAACATCGGTTGCGCCGGTATTGAAGCGTTACTGAAAAACGGTTTTGAAATTTCCGCAGTATTTACCCACCGGGATGTTGCCGGCGAGAACATCTGGTTTGATTCGGTGGCCAGACTTGCCGCCTCCCATAATATTCCGGTTTTTTCTCCCGATGATATCAACCATCCCATTTGGATAAGAAAGATCAGGAAGTTTAATCCGGATATCATTTTTTCTTTTTACTACCGCGATATGGTTGGATCGGCAATACTCGAAATTCCACCTGCCGGGTGTCTGAATTTACACGGATCTCTTCTTCCCAAATATCGAGGCCGATGCCCCATCAACTGGGTACTCGTAAATGGCGAAAAAGAAACCGGGGTAACCCTTCATTATATGACACCCAGACCGGATAACGGTGATATCGTCTGTCAAAAGAAAATTGAAATTTCAGATGACGATACCGCAAAATCCTTGTATAAAAAAGCAGTAAATACAAGTTCGGGAATGCTCGGTGAAATCCTTCCGCAAATTCTAGTGGGCAGCGTATCTCGCTGTCCTCAAGACCACTCAAAAGCGACCTACTTTGGCCAAAGGAGCCCAAAGGATGGCGAAATACTCTGGACAAAGACCGCAGATGAAGTCAGAAATCTTGTCAGGGCAGTGACGCTCCCATATCCAGGCGCCTTCAGCTATGCGGGTGATATAAAATGCCTGTTCTGGAAGGTAAGCAAAGTGCCGCTTAAAAACCAGGAGTTAAGCCCGGGGACTGTTGTCTCGACAGATCCTCTGGTGGTTGCGTGCGAACAGGAGGCGGTAAAAATAGACTTCGGCCAGCAAGATGGCGGGGTGTACATGAGCGGCGCACAGCTTGCCCGCGAACTGGGTCTTGCAGAAGGTATGAGATTCGGGCAGCGTGCAACCAGTTATGCGAAAGCATTAAGAAAAAAAAGGGTCCTTATCCTTGGGGTTAACGGCTTTATAGGTAATGCTCTGAGCGAACGGCTTCTTGAGAGCGGGCAGTACGAAGTACACGGTATGGATATCCACTCTAACAGCATTGTGCGCCTGCTGGACAGGCCGGGATTTTACTTTGACGAGGGTGATATTTCAATTCATCGAGAGTGGATCGAATACCATATCAAAAAGTGTGATATTGTGCTTCCCCTTGTGGCCATCGCCACTCCAATCGAATACACGCGAAATCCGATTCGGGTGTTTGAACTCGATTTTGAGGAAAATCTGCGAGTGGTCAGATATTGCGTCAAATACGGAAAACGGGTCATTTTTCCGTCTACATCCGAGGTATACGGAATGTGCGACGAAGATCGTTTCGATGAAGACAATTCCAAACTCATATTGGGTCCCATCCGCATGCAACGCTGGATTTACTCATGCAGCAAGCAGTTGCTCGACCGGGTGATCTGGGCGTATGGGCAAAATAACGGTTTAAAATTTACTCTGATTCGCCCGTTCAACTGGATCGGTCCGAGACTTGACAGCCTGGATTCCGCTCGCATCGGAAGCTCCCGTGCCATCACCCAGCTTATTTTGAATCTTGTGGAAGGAACACCGATCCAGCTTGTTGACGGCGGAAATCAGAAACGTTGTTTCACCGATGTATCCGACGGGGTAGAGTGTCTGTATCGAATTATTGAAAATAAAAATGATGTATGTAACGGACAAATAATCAACATTGGCAATCCCAATAATGAATTCAGCATAAAAAGCCTTGCAAAAATGCTGGTGGCCAAATTTGAAAAACATCCGTTGCGGTCCAATTTTCCTCCCTTTGCGGGTATCCGTGAAACCGAAAGCAGTTCTTATTATGGAAAAGGGTACCAGGATGTTGAGCATAGAAAGCCCAGTATCCGTAATGCACAGAGGTTGCTAAAGTGGACACCTGCTGTAGAACTGGAACAATCTGTTGAAGAAACACTCGACTTCTTTCTGCGCGAAGCTGTTAAAGCCGATGAATTTCAGGTTGATTCGGAAATATTGAACAATCCAATTCCGCCACTTCCTTTTCCAGACGACAGGAAGTCCTCAAAGCTTCATATATTCCATACTGATAGTCCTATTGAAGAAAATGAAAATGTGTAAGTTGCAATTCGTATTATAAAATTGATGAAAATTATTTACAATGACAGAACAGACCAGCTATTATGATGACCGTAAAGCCTGGATATATTATATAACGCTGGCTCTGTTTGCAGGTTTTCTCTTTCTCTTTGGTCTCGGAAACCATGATCTTAGGGGTTCGGACGAAAACAGGGTAGCGGGTATTGCCACCGGAATGGCAATTTCAGGAGATTTGGTCGTTCCTAAGTTAAACGGTGAGCCCTTTCTGGAAAAACCACCCATGTACTTCTGGATCGCTTCAGCCTGTTTTAATCTGTTCGGCCAGAACTTTTATACCGCCAGACTGCCGTCCGCAATGGCTGCAATATGCAGCGTTCTTCTTGTCTTTTTCATTGCCCGCAAAACGGGTTTTTCAGAATTTACTGCCTTTATATCTGCTGTTATTCTGGCTACTACTGCCGGATTTTGGGTTTTGGGACGTGAGTGTATTATCGACATGATGCTTTGTCTTTTTACCACATGCGCCATGGTATGCTATTATCAGTATAGTCGATCTTTGCCAAAAATAACCCTATGGTATATTGGATTTATCCTCTCTTTATCGTGCGCTGTATTTACAAAGGGGCTGGTGGGCCTTGCCGTCCCTTTATCCGCTCTTTTCATCTGGCAGATTTGGCAGAAAAACTTTTCTTTTAGAAACTGGGCGTTTTTACTGGTCGCTTCGGTGCTTTGCCTGATCCCGATCAGTATCTGGATTTATTTTCTGCATCATAGTCTCGGATGGGATGCGGTGTATGAAGTGGTCTGGTCTAACAACTTTGGACGGTTTACCAGCGCTTACGGGGGGCATCATAAACCTCTCTATTTTTATATGATCAGTTTTCCCCAACACTTTATTCCCTGGGTTCTTTTTCTGCCCTTTGCTGTTGTTTATCACTTCAGGGAGACAAGAGCGTGGAAGGAAAAAAGTGCACCGCTATTCTTTCTGTTCTGGCTGGCAGTTCCTTTGATCCTTCTTTCTATTTCCTCAGGCAAGAGGGGGCTTTATTTGCTCCCCGTATATCCTGCAGCAGCCCTTTTTGTGGGTTCAGCGGTGGGAAGTGTGCTGGAAAGTCGCAATACTCTAAAAAAATTTTTTACTGTTCCGTCAGCAATGCTCGGCTGGTTTATTGTCCTTGTTTCAGCCGGTTTTTTGGTCATATCCATTTATTTCAAGCAGCCTTTTATCACATCGCTCTTTTTATGCCTTCCCGGTCTTTGTCTGGGTTTTTTGGCGTGTAAAAAGCTTTATGGAAAAGATTACACAGGATTCTTTAAAATGCTCGCAGTAGCTTTGGTTGTGCTTCTTCTTACCTATAGCAACGGTATATCATCCCTTTTAAATAAGGGAGAATCCTATAAGCCTGCTTTTGACTACTTTGATAACCTCAGTGCGAATGGATCCAGAATTAATTTCTTCAGGCCTTCAGAAGCAATTAACGGTGCAGCTGTTTTTTACCTGAAAAGAAATATCCCCGTAATTAATAAGGAAGCGAATTTAAAAGCCTTTTTAAGTTCAGGGGAAAAAGCCGTGGCGGTTACGGAAAAGAGAGAGGCTCAGAAACTACAATCCATTAAGATCTTAAAAAGTTTCAATGCGGGTCGCAGGAGAGCTGTTTTTTTGACAAATCAATAGGGCAGCGTGATGGTAGCGTTTTAAAAGGTAGCATTCAACTTATGATGCTCTGGTAAAAATATCACCGATGGCTAAGTAGGAAGTTTCATCTGCTTATGGAGTTCATTATTTCATGAAGATAGGCCTTAGAATTGATGTCGATACTTACCGGGGAACGAAATATGGTGCAGCAAATCTGTGTAAAATTCTCGATAAACATTCCATCAAGGCTTCGTTCTTTTTTTCAGTAGGCCCGGATAATATGGGGCGAAATCTTTGGCGACTGATCCGTCCCTCCTTTCTCCGGAAAATGCTTCGGACAAAAGCATCCAGCCTCTACGGCTGGGATATCCTTATTCGCGGCACATTCTGGCCGGGGCCGGTGATTGGAAAAAAGCTGGCCGGTATCATACGCTCCGTGTCAAATGCAGGACATGAAGTCGGACTTCATGCCTGGGACCATTATGGGTGGCAGACACATCTCGATACAATGGATGGTGCTGCCATACAACGTCACTTAAGCAGGGGCGTGGAACGGCTGACACGAATTACCGGGCAAGCACCGACATGCTCGGCAGTTCCCGCGTGGAAATGCAAAAATCTTGTGCTTTTAGAAAAAGCAAAATTCCCTTTCAGTTATAACAGTGATTGCCGGGGTGAAAGCATATTTTATCCATTAATCGATGGAAAGGAACTGAACCAGCCGCAGATTCCCGTGACCATGCCGACTTATGATGAATTAATCGGTCGCAGGGGTGTATCAAACAGCAACTATAACGAATCTTTACTATCTTCTGCTGACCGTGAAAAACTTAATGTTCTAACCATCCATGCCGAAGTTGAAGGTATGGTCTGTCTGGATATGTTTGATCGTTTTATAAATATGGCGCAATCAAAAGGTGTGTCATTCGTTCCACTCGGCGCATTCCTTTCGGATTCCTTGACCTTAGACCGGGCAAAAATAACCGCAAAGGAAA
>CAJHXW010000181.1_pt1 | contig 12434 bp, 12 predicted proteins | sample 9198581 | NCBI WGS metagenome assembly CAJHXW01 (sample SAMEA7708328, study PRJEB35096) | sediment metagenome | biome: marine neritic benthic zone biome [ENVO:01000025]; feature: sediment [ENVO:00002007]; material: shallow marine sediment [ENVO:03000034] sea grass bed [ENVO_01000059] ...
ATTTGTGGATAGGTTTGGTAATGCTTTTTTTAATTCCAGGGTTGCTGTTTACTGTATCCTGTGCTCAACAGGAAGTTATGGATACCGATGAAGAAATGGCAACAGAACCGGAAAAAGCGCCTGAGGACACAGCAGAAATGGCAAGCAAAACAGTGCAACAGCCCACTGCTGACATGAGTGATGAAGAACGCGCCATTCTGGCAGCACGTAACATGTTCTTGAGTGAAGATATCTATTTTGAATTTGATAAATCCTCACTCGATTCGATGGCTCAGGATGTCTTAACCAGAAAGTCGGACTGGATGCGGGATAACCCTGATGTTGTTATAAGCATTGAAGGCCATTGTGATGAGCGTGGCACAAATGAATACAACCTTGCTCTTGGCGAAAAACGTGCGGAAAGCGCAAAGGCATTTCTTGTTGACCTTGGCATTGATGCTTACAGGATCTCAACCGTAAGCTATGGTGAAGAGCGCCCTGTAGATATGATGCATAACGAAGAAGCCTGGGCCAAAAACAGGCGCGCACATTTTATTATTCCGTAAAATATTTAATCAGAATCTTTAGATGGACCGCCCGCCTTTAAGCGGGTGGTCCACTAAAATTGATGGCGACCCAAAAGGCCTCATCTACTGCTTTGTAACGGTTTTTCTGGAACCCGATATTTCACGGATGGTCTCGCTGCTGAAAAATCGATGTGCCTTGTATAAAAGCCTTGGAATAAAGCCGTCTGAAACTTATTCAAAAACTTTTTACAAAATTCTCCAAATCTGACTTTTTACCAGAACAGAAAAATTAAAACTTTTTGAGAACATCTTTTTGTCTAACATGAAACACTCAATCCTTATTATTATTGCTTTTTTTCTCGCTATGTACGGATGCGCTTCACAGCAGGATGTAATCATTCTTGATGATCGTCTGGTGGAAGTGGAATATCAGCTTTCCAAGATTAAAACGGTCACAAAATCCCAAAAAACCGAGGGGAAAAAATTAAGAGGTCAATCTGCTGGATTGCGTGCGAATCTCACCGAAATCAGAGCGGAAATTCAGGCATTAAGTGGAAAAATTGAAGAAACCGAATTTCTTTTAAAACAAAATTTAGCGGCTTCTTCAAAGGCCTCTGACGAATTAAGCAAAGAATCGGAAAAACAATTGGACCGATTAAAAGAGATCACTGATTTTAATAGAGATCGTATTACTCAAATTGAACAGTATTTGAATCTCGAATTATCCGAATCCGCCCGTACAATAAAGCCCGATCTTGCAAAAAAACCTTCACAGCAGCCTGGGAAAAAATTCTCTGAAAATGAACTATACAAGCATGCAAAACAAGACTTTGACGAAGGCAACCTTGACACTGCACGCGATAAATTTCAGGAATTGCTGGCCCGATATCCAAAATCAGAAAGTGCTGACAATGCACAATTTTGGATCGGTGAGATTTTTTATCGTGAGAAATGGTATGAAAAAGCCATACTGGAATACCAGAAAGTGATTGAGAATTATCCTAAAGGGAATAAAGTTCAAGCTTCTCTCTTAAAACAAGGCTTTGCCTTTTATAACCTTAAAGATAAACCAAATTCCCGTCTTATTTTTAAAGAATTGATAAAAAAATATCCCGATTCAAACGAAGCAAAAATAGCACAAAAAAAGCTGAAAGAGTTTTAACAGGTAATGAACGCATGATGATGAAGATCATCGGCATAGATCCTGGACTGGCTGCAACAGGGGTTGGAATTGTAAGAGGAACAGGGTTGAAAATCGATGGTTTTTCCTTTGGCGCAATCAACACTGCAAAAAACATCTCTTTGCCAAACCGGCTGGAACAAATCTACACACACCTTCTTTCTCTTTTAAAGAACGAAAAACCCGATTTTATGGTTGTCGAAGATGTATTTTCCCTCCCCAAATACCCAAAATCGGGCATAACTTTAGGACGGGTCACGGGTGTTATTCTCCTGGCGGGTTTTCAGGCTAATGTATCGATTGCAGAAATTTCCGTCCGCGAGGCCAAGCAAGTTTTAACCGGAAATGGGAATGCGAGCAAAATACAACTTGAAAAATCAGTGCGAAATTTGTTAAACATTACGACGCCGATTAGACCTTACCATGCATCCGATGCATTAGGTCTTTCTCTTATTGGTCTTTATCGGCTCGGGAATGGCCGGGATGCAAAAACTTGTCGCTTCGTTACTTGATGAACGTCCTTTCAGGACTTAACAACAGCCCTTCGGGCTTCGAAAAGGACCTCTTTATACGGGACTTTAAACCTCAAGTGAAACGGTCCTTTAACGAAACGTTCAGTTTTTCAAGACCATGGGAAAAATAAAATATTGATATTTTCAAAGCCGGATTGAAAAGGATTAGATGATAGCATATTTAGAAGGTAAAATTTTGAAAAAAGAGGAGGATCGAATCGTTCTTCTGGTGAACCATGTCGGGTACGAAATTCTCCTGCCTTCAATCGTGGAAGAAACCTTAAAAAATAAAATAGTCGGCGATGAGCTTTCTCTTTATATATATTACCAACAAACCGAAAGACAGCCAAAGCCTGTACTTATCGGTTTTAATCTCGAAGCTGAAAAAGATTTTTTTCAACTTTTCATTTCTGTTGAAGCTGTTGGCCCATTAAAAGCTGCCAGAGCCATGACTATTCCAGTTCGTGATATAGCACGCGCCATTGAAACAGAAAATGCTTCCGTTCTCAAACAATTAAAAGGTATAGGGAATCGGACTGCACAGAAAATTATCGCCACATTAAAAGGCAAAATGGAAAAATTTGTATTAATCAGCAAGAGAGATCTGTCAGGGGCTCCTGTTGATGTCGATTTTAAAAATCAGGTTCTTAGAGTTCTTGTTGATCAGCTTGGACACAAAACTTCAGATGCAAAGCAAATGATCGCACAAGCGTTAAATCGTAACAAATCTGTTTCAACACCTGAAGAGCTCTTTGAAGAAGTATATCGCGGGGAAACTGCATTTTGATTAACAATCTCGTTAAAGCGGTTGAATTGTTGGAAAGAATACATAATCGTCCTCTGCGAGACCATCAAACCATTATTCAATAGAGAAAATCACATGCCAAATGATATCATCACACATTCTTCAAAAGATGAGAGCATACTTTCCAAATCCAGCTTACCGATAGATCAGGAACCTGAAATTCTATCCCTTCGCCCGAAAGCATTTTCTGATTACATTGGACAGTCAGAAATTGTTGAAACTCTTAAAATTGCAATCCAGGCGGCACTTCAGCGTAAAGAACCTGTTGATCATGTCCTTTTTCACGGGCCACCGGGCCTTGGAAAAACGACACTCGCTCATATTATTGCAAATGAAATGTGTGCAAATATCACAATTACCTCAGGTCCTGCTCTTGATAAAGGTGGGAATCTGATCGGCATTCTTACTCACCTTGAAACCGGGGATCTCCTGTTTGTGGATGAAATACACCGTACACCAAAAGCTGTAGAAGAATTTTTATATCCGGCCATGGAAGATTTTGCGGTCGATTTCATGTTTGATAAGGGCTTTCACGCACGAAGCCACAGGTATCGACTTAACCGATTCACTCTAGTCGGTGCCACAACCCGGGTAGGGCTCTTATCTGCACCTTTAAGAGATCGATTCGGTATTTTCAGGAGCCTTGATTTTTATAGTGAGTCGGACCTGGTGAAAATTTCAAGACGATCTGCCACTCTACTTGAAACCTCAATGGATGATGGAGGAGCTGCAGAACTTGCCAAACGTTCCAGGGGGACTCCCAGGATTTTAAACCGTCTTTTAAAACGAGTGAGGGACTATTCTCAGGTTAAAATAGACGGAACAATTACACGGGAAGCGGTAAAGGCCGCTCTTTCTCTCGAAGGAGTTGACCAGAAGGGATTGACTGGTCTTGACCGTCGCTTTCTTAAAACGATTATCGAGTTTTATAATGGCGGCCCTGTCGGCATTGATGCAATTGCCGCAACCCTTCAGGAAGAAACCGATACTCTTGTAGATGTAGTCGAGCCGTATCTTTTAAAAATCGGAATGATCATTAGGACATCTTCCGGGCGAAAGGCCTCTGAAGATGCATACCGCCATTTAGGATACAGTGTTCAGAAGAAGTTGTTTAGATGACACAAAACAATGTAGTTATTAGCTTCTACGAAACAGTCCCATTTTTCAAACTTATGCCATGAAATGCTTCGCCATATATTAAAATAATGTCCATAATAACTCTAACTACTGATTTTGGCAATAATGATGAATATTCCGGCATAATGAAAGGCGTTATACTGTCTTTAAATCCATCCGCCGTTATTGTCGATATTACCCACCATATCGATCCACAGGATCTGGTACAGGCAGCATATTCCATTTATTTTTCTTATCATTATTTTCCACAGGGAACCATCCATGTGGTTGTGGTGGATCCGACAGTCGGAAGCGATCGAAAGATAATAGCTTTAAAGATAGCGGGACATATATTCCTGGCCCCGGATAATGGTGTTTTAACCCTATTAATAAATGAAGGAAACACTCATGCGATCACCTGTGTAGATAATACCAGTTATTTTTTAGATCCTGTCAGCCGTACATTTCACGGCAGAGACATCTTTGCGCCGGTGAGTGGTTATTTGTCCATGGGTGTTGAACTAAAAAAGCTTGGAACATCTGTTGCGCAAAAAGATTTAATATGCTTATCTATGCCTGAACCATATTTTTCAGATAATGGTGAGCTTGTCGGCTGTATAGTTTCCATTGACCATTTTGGTAATTTAATAACCAATATTAATGTAGACGATCTTGAAAAATTGAATCATACTGTTTCCGGTAAAAAACTTTGTATTAATGTTGGCAGTGATAAAATCAGTGGTTTATCGCCTAATTACCATAGCGCGATTTTAGGCCATCCTCTTTCTATCATTGGAAGCCGTGGGTGTGTTGAGATATCGGTAAATGGCGGTAGTGCCGCAAATCACTTTATGGTTGAAAAGGGCGATGTTGTCAGAATAAGCACTGAATAATGAATTAAATAGCGTTATAAAAGGAGAATTACTCACGTTCACTGTTAAAGGGGTCACAGCTTAAAGCTGAAAAGAAATAAGGAGTACCAAGCGGGCAACCGTGTAACAAGAACCTGAGTAGTTTGAAAATTAATAATACAATGTCAAATATTTCTAAAACAAAACCCTCAAAAAGAGTTCGTCAATGGACGCTTTTAATTATCAGTAATCGCGGAAAATCAATAACAATTAAATGGTTTAAAACACTGGTAATTACTACCGCAACCGTTTTGCTTCTTGCCTTATTTGCAAGCACATGGCTTGGTTTTCTGTATAAAAATTCAACCAAGTCTAACAAAAACCTTCGGATCGATCTTAAAAATTTACAGCGCAAACTCGTTTCCCTTGAACATGAAAAAGATATTCTCATGGCCAGGTTGATTTTAACCGAGTCAAGGGTTGAAGAGAGCATGGCAAAAACTGAGGATCCCAATCCTTCTGAACAAACAGCTGTTAAAGATTCTAATATTGAAATAAAACCAGCACCGCCCGAAACACCTGTTAGGGTTTCTGCTGATGATCTTATCGTATTTCACCAACCTGATTTAAATACGCTGAGAGTTCAATACATGCTTAGAAATAAGGGATCAAAGGCACATGCAGTAACCGGGAGGACTGTGGTAATATTAAAAAACAAGGAAAACAACGACCAGAAAAAATGGCTGATTCTTCCACGCGTATCGCTTGTTTCAGGAAAACCTTCAGGGAAAAGAGGACGCAATTTTTCAATCTTCAATCTAAAAACAATGAAATTTAGAGCGAACGATCAAACCGGTCCCGGCCAATTTAATATCGCTACAGTCTATGTTTATTCCACCACCGGACAACTGCTTCTTGAAAAGGACTTTCCCATTGGAGTAAAATTCCAAACACTTACAATTCCGAAAAAAAAGAAATCGGCGTTATTGCCTGCCAAGAAAAAAATCACACCGGTTTTGCCTCCCCCAAAAAAGAAACCAGAAGCTACACCCGTCCAGGAGGAAAAGCCTATCGTTGCCCCACTGAAAGAAAAAGAGAAAACGGATTCTCCTTCTCAAATCGATCGGCAAACATCTTCGCCTGCTGATGAAACCGATGACGTAAAAGTTCCCTTGAAAGAAAACGATAATGTCATTCCCGGACAGGAAGAATCTGATGAACAAACCCCGAAATTGAAAGGAGCGGATGAATCTGCAAGCAGTATAGTGGACTAATTTTTAATTTGTTGCAGCATTTAAGGTTTTTAAATTCTTTTTTCAGATATGATGAACAAGCTAAAACAGTTTACTTCTGATCAGATTAAAATTGTTAACGGCTCAGTTGAAATGGCTGAAGAGCTTGTAAGCAACTTTTATAAAATATCTGCCAGTCAATGGGGTCGGCGAAGATACGATATAAAGACACTGGCCAATCTCAATTCCAATGAAATTGTAAATGGTCCTTTTGCACAGATCATTCGTTATGTGGGCCAGCATAAAAACAGCTCTCTGGGTTCTTCTTCATACGATTTTTATAAGATTTGCCTGCAGGACCATTCAATCTGCGAAACTTTGAATAAAACTGCAGGTCTGAAGCTTTTCCCTTTTACACTTTATATTGTCACCCACGAACTGATTCATATTGTCAGGTTCACTAAATTTCTTCAAAATTTTGATGCCTTACCCGATGAAAAAATGGAGGAAGAAGCAAGGGTGCATAAAAATACTCACAAGATTCTTAAAGCGGTTAAAATTGAAGGTCTTTCTGAAGTATTTGAGTTCTACAGCAACTGGCATATCCCATTGGAGGGACTGCGAAACACCTGATCATGAGAGATAATTATTTCTTGACAAGCTGAATTCATTACCTATATTTGTTTAGACGATGTGATTCTAACATGGATGAACGAAAGCACAAAGCAACAATAATATCCTAAGAAATCAAATCAAGAAACCTAACTATGGGGGTTCTATTAAGATGCCCATCTACGAATATGAATGCACGAAATGCGGTAAAATAAAAGAGGCCATTCAAAATTTTTCCGACAAGCCTTTAACAAAATGCAATCACTGTTCAGGAAAACTTCATAAACTCATCTCTCAGAGCAGTTTCCATCTCAAAGGAACCGGGTGGTATGTGACGGACTATGCGAACAAATCCCAGAGTAAATCCGCTCCGGCGAAAAAGAAAGAGACAACTCCTTCAGTTGACAGCACAACATCATCCCCGGGAGAAAAGAAGTCCAAAAACTAAAAAATATTAAATATTTGATTAAAAGCCACCTTTCCCCAAACAGAATCGTTGCGATAGCGGGAAAATATTTTCTGCTATGCCAACTGACACTAAGTTTTTTCCCTGGAATCAAATTGATAAAAAGAGGATGTTTTCGGGTTTTGGCAATTAAACCTTTTTCAAAGAATTTTCTTCGTACATAAACGTTCAAAAAAAATTCTATTTTTTTTTTCTAACTCTTTACAAACAAAAATGTATGATTATTATTATTTGCAATATGACGACATTTCACCAATTTAGGCATAAAACATTAACGGGTTTTTAAAAAAGTAAATTTGCCACCGAGCAGCCAGATCTCCTAAAGATAGCTAATTAATAAAAACAATATTCTCAGTGTCATCTGATAGCTCAGCAGTAAAAATAATTTTTTATGACCCATTAACATTAAATAAAAATACGTTTAAAGAAAAGGAGAACTTGCACCATGAAGCTTAGACCACTACAGGATCGAATTTTAGTACAGCGTATGGAGGAAGAAACAACCACTAAGGGCGGAATCATTATTCCAGACACAGCCAAGGAAAAACCGGCTGAAGGTAAAGTTGTTTCTGTTGGCAATGGTAAGATCGGAGATGATGGCAAGAGAATTCCTCTTGAAATCAAAAAAGGCAATCGAATTCTATTCGGAAAATATTCCGGCACCGAAGTAAAGATTGAAGGTGAAGAATATCTGATCATGCGCGAAGACGACGTTCTCGGAATTATCGAATAAAAACTATATAAAATGAAGGAGAGATCAAGATGGCTAAAATAATTAAATACGATATGAAAGCCCGGGAAGCCATGCTAAACGGGATTAAAACTCTTGCTGATGCTGTTGTCGTTACGCTGGGCCCCAAAGGAAGAAACGTTGTAATTGACAAATCATGGGGATCTCCGACAGTGACTAAAGACGGCGTCACAGTCGCCAAGGAAATAGAACTGGAAGATAAATTTCAAAATATGGGCGCCCAGATGGTAAAAGAGGTCGCCAGCAAAACGAGTGATATGGCAGGAGATGGTACAACCACGGCTACTGTTCTGGCCAGGTCTATCTATGAAGAGGGACAGAAGCTTGTTGCAGCAGGCAACAATCCCATGGCAATAAAACGCGGCATTGACAAAGCCATTGAAGTGGCCGTAAAAGAACTTCACAGTATCAGCAAACCAACCAAAGACCAGCGGGAAATCGCACAGGTTGGCACTATTTCTGCTAATAATGACGAAACCATAGGAAACATTATTGCAGAAGCCATGAACAAAGTGGGTAAAGAGGGTGTCATTACAGTTGAAGAAGCCAAGTCAATGGAAACCACCCTCGAAGTTGTGGAGGGTATGCAGTTTGATCGTGGATATCTTTCTCCCTATTTTGTTACTGACCCGGAAAAAATGGTGGCTTCACTGGAAGATCCTCTTATTCTCATCAACGAGAAAAAAATCAGTAACATGAAAGATTTGCTTCCTGTGCTTGAGCAGGTTGCCAAAATGGGAAAACCCCTTATGATCATTGCTGAAGACGTAGAGGGTGAAGCCCTTGCAACACTTGTGGTAAATAAACTGCGAGGCACGCTGAACGTCGCTGCTGTCAAGGCTCCGGGTTTCGGCGACAGAAGAAAAGCCATGCTGGAAGATATCGCCATTTTAACCGGCGGCCAGGTTGTATCCGAAGATCTCGGAATTAAGCTGGAAAATCTTACTGTTGCAGATCTTGGTAAAGCAAAACGTATTACCATAGATAAGGACAACACCACTGTTGTTGACGGTGGAGGTGCCCGAAGCGCCTTAGAGGGCAGAGTCAAACAAATTCGTGCCCAGATCGACGAAACCACATCCGATTACGACCGTGAAAAACTTCAGGAACGCCTGGCAAAATTAATAGGCGGTGTTGCTGTCATTAATGTGGGTGCGGCAACCGAAACCGAAATGAAAGAGAAAAAAGCACGTGTGGAAGATGCATTGAATGCAACCCGTGCCGCTGTTGAAGAAGGCATCGTACCTGGAGGCGGTGTGGCACTGGTTCGTTCCCTTAATGCAATGAACAAGATTAAAATTAAGGCTGACCAGAAGCTGGGCGTAAAGGTCGTTATGCGCGCCGTTGAAGAACCCCTTCGCCAGATTGCAAACAATGCCGGGGTCGAAGGCTCTGTAGTGATCGACAAGGTTAAAAACGGTGAAGGCGCTTTTGGTTATAATGCGGATGCCGACAAGTATGAAGACCTGATTAAGGCAGGCGTTATGGACCCCACAAAGGTGGTTCGTTACGCGCTGCAAAATGCAGGAAGCGTTGCTGGCTTGATGCTGACAACAGAAGCCATGGTGGCCGACAAGCCTGAAGAAAAACAGGATGCCATGCCTGCAGGAGCTCCGGGTATGGGCGCCGGCGGAATGGGCGGAATGGGTGGAATGGGCGGAATGATGTAATTTTGCCTTAAGCCATTTATATGGACTTTAAGAAGCCTTCATGCAAAACTGCATGGAGGCTTTTTTTATTTATGACCTTGAATTAAATGGAAAAGCTTGACAAATTCATGTCAAGCAGGCTAACATTACTAAAAATTTGAGAAAGTTCGCCTCGAAAAGATATAAAATTTAACTGATAACGATAAGACTCGGAGAATCGCCATGGAACGAATAATGGATCGCAGCAAAAAAATTAAAACCGTTTTCTTTATATCCATATTCTTTTTAGCTCTTATGACTTTCTTACTTTCTGCCAGTGCTGAGGAGAAAGAAACTGCATCGGAAGCTATTTCAAGCCAAAACATTGAACAAGAGGTTGTTGAATCGGAAGCTATTTCAAGCCAAAACATCGAACAAGAGGTTGTTGAAACGGAAACCGGCTTTTATTATACAGTTAAAAAAGGAGACACCCTGTGGGATCTTTCGCAGAAATTTTCCAACACGCCCTATCTCTGGCCTGATTTGTGGAGTGATAACTCTCAAATAACCAACCCCCACCTGATTTATCCCGGCCAGCGTATACGTCTTTTTCGTCGAAAAGATATTGAAACAGAAGCCAGACCGGTAGAAGAAAAACCCATTGAAACAAAAGCGCCCCCAATAGAGGTTGAGCCCGAAGAAGTTCCTCAAATAACGACACAGGAGACTCCTGATTTTAAAGTTGTAACCAAAACCTACCGATACCCTTCAATTGATCGTGTTGGCTTTATAAAAAGGAAAGCTCTGGCTCCGGAAGGTTTTATCTTTAAGGTTAAAGATGATAAAAAACTGATAAGCTCAGGCGATATAATTTATATCAGCCAGAAGAAAAACAACTCGCTTACTCCTGGCGGAAGATACACTGCATATCGAACCCTTAAACCGATTCATGATCAAACAACTGGAAAATATATCGGAATACAGCACTATCTTTTAGGTATTGTTGAAATTACAAATACAGCGCCTCGCTTTGCAATAGCAAAAGTTATTCGTTCGTTCGCCAATATAAAGGTCAACGACAAACTTATGCCTTATAAAAGGCGTTCTAAAAACATCGTGCAGCAAAAAAGCAAGGAAGGACTTCTGGGAAAAATTATTGTCGCAGAAGAGCATAATCTTATTATAGGGGACAAAATAACTGCTTTTATTGACAAGGGTGAAGATGATGGTGTAAAACCCGGCCAGTATTACAGCATTTTTTATCAAGAAAAAGCCAGTATAGCTCCGGTATCACGAAAAGAAATGCCCCTTGATGCTGTCATTTTCGGCAAACTTATCGTTCTGCACACTGAAAAAACCACATCAACCGTATATATAACCGCAACCAGCAGACATATTACCCCGGGATCAAGCATATGTACGCCTCCGGAATAGGAATCGGCTCATAGCTGATAGCTAAGAGTTGATAGGTCATAGCCTATTGGTTAGTTATTTCCTATGAGCTTATGTAAGCTATCTTATAAACTCTCCCAAGTTACTCGCAGGACTTCCTGGTAAGTTGTTATACCCTCAAGGAGTTTTTTAATTGAGCTTTCACGCAGGGTGGCCATCCCCTCTTCTTTAGCCTGGGCTCTTATTTTTTCAATATCCGTATCCACGGTTGTCATCTTCTTTAACGGCTCACTGTAAGGAAGTACTTCGAATATGCCGATCCTGCCACGATATCCTGTGTTACGACACCTTAAACAACCTGCTCCCCGGCTTAGTTTTACTTTGCCTTTTTTGCCCACTTCTATACCCATTCGAGCCAGTTCCAACGTATCTATTTCATAAGGCTCCTTGCAATAATTGCAGATCTTCCTGACAAGCCGTTGACTCAAAATGCCGACTAAAGTGGCTTGAATAAGATACGTTGGCACCCCAAGATCCAGAAGTCGTGTGATTGAAGTGGGCGCATCGTTTGTATGGAGCGTTGATAATACAAGGTGCCCTGTAAGTGCGGCCTGAACCGCATTCCTGGCCGTTTCCAGATCTCTCATCTCTCCAATCATTATGATATCCGGATCCTGCCTTAATATGTTTCTTAATATATTGGCAAAGGTAATATCTATTACCGGCTGAACGGCCAGGAATGCGGTTCAGGCAGCACTTACTGGACACCTTGTGTTATCAACACTCCATACAAACGATGCGCCCACTTCAATCACACGGCTTTTGGACCTTGGGGTGCCAGCCTATCTAATTCAGGCTACTTTAGTCGGTATTTTAAGTCAACGACTTGTAAGAAAGATATGCAATTATTGCAAGGAGTCGTATGAAATAGATACTCTGGAACTGGCTCGTATGGGCATAGAAGTGGGAAAAAAAGGCAAAGTTAAACTGGGTCGGGGAACAGGTTGTTTAAGATGTCGCAATACCGGATATCTTGGCAGGAGTGGAATATTCGAAGTGCTTCCTTACAGTGAGTCGTTAAAAAAGATTACAGTTGCAGATACGGATATTGAAAAAATAAGAGCCCAGGCCAAAGAAGATGGAATGGCCACCCTGCGTGAAAGCGCAATCAGAAAACTCCTTGAGGGTATAACAACTTACCAGGAAGTCTTGCGAGTCACCTGGGAGAGTTTATAAAATAGCTTAAATAAGTTCATAGGAAATAGCTGATAGGCTATGAGCCAATTCCTATTCCGGAGGCGTACAGATTCTTGATCCCGGGGCAACTTGTCTGCTGGTTGACGTTATATAAACGGTTGATGTGGTTTTTTCAGTGTGAAGAAC
>CAJHXW010000015.1_pt1 | contig 12375 bp, 10 predicted proteins | sample 9198581 | NCBI WGS metagenome assembly CAJHXW01 (sample SAMEA7708328, study PRJEB35096) | sediment metagenome | biome: marine neritic benthic zone biome [ENVO:01000025]; feature: sediment [ENVO:00002007]; material: shallow marine sediment [ENVO:03000034] sea grass bed [ENVO_01000059] ...
CCAGCATGATTTATTTAGGCTGTTTCGTTCTAACTTCAGGACTTGCCCATATCATGGCCCATACCGCCGTGGCTGCCACCGTATATCCTCTTCTCGTTGCCATCTATGCCCTGTATGGAGAAGGTGACAAGCAAACCAAATTTGGCAAGGGAATGTTTATGGGTATGGCATACGTTGCTGGAGCAGGCTCCATTGTCACCCTGCTGGGTGCCGCCCGCGGGGCTGTGGCACTTGGTTTTTTTAAAGATGTCACCGGTCAGGATGTCGGATTTTTCGAGTTAACCTACTATATGTTTCCCATAGGATGGATTATGACTTTTTTGTTATGGGGATTTTTCATGGTGGCGTTTAAGCCCGAAAAGAAAAACATTCCCGGTTTGAAAGAGAAAGCAAAAAAACTCTATAAAGAACTGGGAGGCATTACAAAAAATGAAATTATTGCTGCCTGTATTGTGGGGGCATGTATCGTGACGTTGGGGGTTATCGCTATATTGAAAACCAATGTGGCAGATTTTCGCGCACCCAACAAAACCGCTGTTATTTTGATATCCACCGTTTTATTTTTTATCACCGGGATTCTTGATGTTGATGATCTGGAAGAAATTCCCTGGAATATTATCCTGCTGTTCGCCGGGGCGATGAGCATCGGTTTTTGCCTCTGGGAAACCGGCGCTGCAGAATGGCTGGCTATCAACTGGCTGACCATGTTTAAAGAATCTCACTGGTTTATATTTGTGATGAGCATTGCATTTTTTGTCATGATGATGACCAACTTTATTATGAATGTTGCAGCCATAGCCATTTCACTTCCTGTAGCTCTGGTTATTGCGCCCTATTTGGGTGTAGCCGGAGAAGTCATCCTGTTCTCGTCACTCGTTGTTGCCGGTATGCCATTTTTGCTTTTAGTGGGTGCAGCTCCCAATGCCATTGCCTATGACTCCAATCAGTTTTCAACCGGAGAGTTTTTTCTCTACGGTATTCCGGCCAGTATCATATTGATGATCGCTACTGCTTTCGCCGTGTATATTCTTTGGCCGTTGATGGGTATGCCGATTCTTGTAAGCGGATAAGTGTGTGGATACTTAATTGATTAAATGAGTTTGTTTGCACAATTTGTTCGTTTCATGTATAATAAAAAATGGCCAATCATGAGGTCAGGCCACCTGTTCAAAGGTTCAGGGATCGTTGTGACAAAGAAAGCAGGGTGCGATGAGCCGATGGTTAAATAGACCGGTTCAAACTCAACTTATATTTGCTTCTCTCAAAGCCTCAAGGGTAAATTGCCAACCCAGCTTCGTCAAGCTGCAGAGCTGATATGATTACAGGTTATTTCTTTTCTGCGAGTGTGGAAGGAATATTCCTTTTTAAATTGGGCTGGTTAAGTTTTGATCCTGTTACCCGTTTCGCACGTGCCAGCAGTTTTTTCTAACCCAAACCGGAGTTTTTCTGTGAAAAAATATCTTGTAAAGGACTTAATGGTTCCCATTTCCGAATATGCGACGGTGCCCGAAGGGGCAACGCTGCTTGAAACCCTTCTTGCCCTTGAAAAGGCTCAGGAGGAATTTCAACACACCAGATACTCTCACCGTGCGGTGTTGATTCTTGATAAAAACAAACATGTTACCGGCAAACTCAGCCAGCTTGATTTCCTCAGCGTGCTTGAGCAGGAAAATAAACATATTGAGCAAATTAACCGCCTCAGCAAGTTTGGTTTTACTCCCATGGCTATTATCGCTTTCCAGGAAAAACACCGGACCAAAGGCACTCCCATAGAGAAGACTCTTTTAAATGCGGCAAAACTCAAGGTGGAAGATTTTATGCGATCTCCTTCCGAATGCGAATATATTAAAGAGAGTGCATCTTTAGATATCGCCATCCATCAATTTACCACCGGACTCCATCTGTCTTTGCTTGTCACCAAAGGAAAGGATATTACGGGTGTTTTGAGATTGTCCGATGTATTTGCTGCGGTTTTTCATGCCATGAAGGAGCCAGAATTAAAGAAATAAACGGGGTAAAATTTTTTAAAAGGAACTATAATGAAAGAATTAGAAAGGCTTTTGGACAGGATCATCCAGCGCGTCAATATTAATCTTCGAGAGCTTGAAGTTGATGTAAATCCTCTTATTCAAAACGTTATCTCGCAAAACCAGATGACAAAATTTTATGCATTTTACGGTATTACACCCAACCACCCATTAAACCTTCAATTTAAGCACTCCAACCTGGCTGGAAGCTATTTTCTGGGAAAATGCCGGGTGACCAACTCGCTTTTATATAAAAGCGACATTCGGGGTGATGAATTAAAGAAAAAAGGCAATCTGTTTCAATACCATAATTTCGAAATTCCGATTAACCGGGATGAGGAGATTGAAATTGATGACAGCTTTCTTATTAAGACCCTGGTTCATAATAATTCCCATGACCCGGAAACACTGGAGAAGTTTTTTATCAGAGATACTATATCCACCCACTATGCCAATATCCATGGATCACCTATCGGCGGATCCTTCCTGGGACCGTTTTCAACGGTGGATCTCACCACAACTTGGGATTGCCTGATCGGAGCGTATTCATATATACAAACCGGAGAGATCAGTCATATGAATATCAGACCCGGAACCGTGTGGATACGTTATCCCGGAGAGTTCAATTTCCTCTACCGGTATCCTATCGACCGGCTGAACAATTATATTTATTTTGCAGCAAGAACTCCACCCCAGGGAATTTTTATGGATTTTGTCGAAGACCGCAAGGAAGCTTTTCAGCGGATATTTAGCACGGTTGATGTAGAACCTTCTGTATCAGTTCCCGACAGTGCCTCCCTAGACCGTTATTCAGTAGTAAAACCAAGAACCCAAATCAGTGAAAATGTCCTGGTCGCCCAGCGGGCCTATTTGCAGAATTCACGGCTTGGGAAAGGGGCTAATGCGCAGGAGCAGTGTTACATCATCAACTCACGGCTTAAAGGGTTTGATATCACCGCCCATGGCGCAAAAATTATTGAAGCTGACTTGGGAAAGAATGTATTCGTTGGGTTTAACAGTTTCTTAAGGGGCCGGCCGGAATCCCGATTAACCATCGGACAGGACAGCATCATTATGCCGCATACCATAATTGATATACGGAAACCCCTGAGCATACCGGATAATCATATTGTCTGGGGCCTGGTGACGAATCAACAAGACTTGGAAGAAAACAGCATGTCCTTGAAGACCTTTTCAAAAATCGATGCTCCTTTTTCCAAAGGGAATATGACTTTTGAAGGCAGTGGCCTCAGCTTTGTTGCGTCATTCAAGGAGCGAATTCAACACATTCTGGAAGAGAACGGTGCTTTCTTCAACGAAGGCTCAAATGAAGGGCATGCCCAGAAAAACCAGAATATTTCGTTTAACACGATCCAACCCTATCCAAAAGGTGATAAGGAAGGATTGTATCCAACCATTTTTATTCAACCCTGACGGTTTCGTAAAAAGTCCAACTTCTGCGTTGTGCCGCATTTTGTAACCATTCAACGTACGACCAGCACGCCTCATGATTACGAAATTTGCACGCCTTGAATTTGAACTTTTTACGAAACCGTCTAAATTAGGTATTTTACGAATTCATCAATTTTATGAATGCTGGAAAAATCCCCAATACTACTTAAAATAAGTCAATAGGGCATGAAGATTGGTCAAAGGATGCGGCGGACAGCCGGGAATAAAAAGATCTACTGGTATTATCTTGTCCAGACCTTCTGTAATCTCAGAGCTTCCCCTAAATGGACCACCGGTTAGTGTACAGCTCCCTACGGCAATTACGACTTTAGGATCCGGTACAGCCTCAAATGTCCTAAGAAGGGCGGTTTTCATATTTCGTGATACAGGACCGGTAACCACAATTCCATCAGAATGGCGGGGCGACGCTACGAAATTAATACCAAACCGGGCAAGATCAAAAAAGGGAGTGGCCAGCACATTTAAATCCGCCTCACAGGCATTACACCCTGCGGCAGACACCTGGCGAAGCTGCAGGGATCTTCCAAAAAGCTTCTTAAAATGCTGGCTGGAATGATCCGCCAGCGATGGAAGTGAGCCGTCTGTCATTAAATGTTCTTTTTCAGCAACGGATATTTCAAAATCCTGTGTAAAGGAGACAAACTGTCCTTTAGAAACACGTTCACAGGTTCCGCAAAACACACACCGTCCCATATTGATCAGCTTATTTCCACCATCAATGGCATTCTGGGGACAATTATTCACACACTGTTCAACCACTTCTTTGGAGATATCCTTGTGGATCTCCGGTCTTCCGCGATATCGGGAAGGCAATTTTATTTTTACTTTAGGATATTTTGTGGTTCTATAACCCTGTTCGAATCTGTTCTTAAGCGTATTGAGCATTATGGATTCTCTCCGGTTGTTTTTTTATAGATCAAACCCGCAGTACGACAGGTTGTAACTCTTATTGTTCAGTGGAAAATCTGATATTCCTGTATTTCGCAGTGCCATGGACAATCCGTTCCAGTTGTGGAACGAAGGATCTTTGATCTTGTACCGTAAAATATCACTATTCGCGTCTGTGAGGATACAGTGTGACACTTCACCTCGCCAGGCTTCATTGAGTGTAACCGCAAAGGATGATGCTGCAAGTGAAGTATACTCCGACTCTACACAGTCTGTTTCTACCGGATCAGTTAATAATGACTGGATCAAATTAATAGACTGCATAATTTCGTCTGCTCTCACCTCTGCCCTGGCATAAACATCGCCGGTTGACTTTGCATTTTCAGGAATATCCAAGTTGCTGTAATATTCAGTTGGAAAGCATCGCCTCACATCATAAGCAATTCCACACGCACGGCCGGCCGGCCCTACCAGACCCAATTTATCAGCGTCAGATTTGCTGACTGCGCCGCAGTCTTCAAATCTGGAACGAACACTGGATGTGGAAAAAAGAAGGTTAATCGTGTTTTCCACCTGGGGTTTGATCTCGGTTATGCGCTCAGTCAAAATACGGCGCGTTTTATTATCCATGGGGAAAAGTACCCCACCCGGCCGAATTAATCCTTTACTAAATCTGTTTCCGCAAAGAAGCAGAGACATATTAAGAAAATCACCTCGCATACGGCCGCAGTAGTTCATTGGCGGAAGGAAAGCCACATCCCCGCTTAATGCACCCAGATCACCTACATGGTTCTGGATGCGTTCCAGCTCCAGGGAAATGCTTCTGATAATATGCGCTCCGGCATCCGGTTTCACTCCGGCAAGATTCTCTATGGCCTGGGCCATACACAGGCTGTGACCCACCGCTGTATCACCTGCTATACTTTCGGCCAACATTGGCCATCGTTTGGCATCCACCTGGGTGAATAATGATTCAATACCCCGGTGCTGGTATCCCAATTGAATTTCCAGATTGAGTACCCGTTCACCGATACAGTTAAATCGGAAATGTCCGGGTTCAATTACACCGGCATGCACAGGGCCTACAGCGACTTCATGGATCTCTTCACCTTCAACAGAGTAGTAATTGTAATTTCCGGGGATATCATCACTGTAATTATTTCCAAAAATATCAGCTTTATTTTGAGAGTTGGCATGGTAGCGGACCATTTTCAGCCATGGATGGCCTTCCGGCCGGATAGCGAACTGTTCAGCAATCTCCCGTTCGAACATATGAAAAGGCTCGCAATGAATGGTTAGTGACGGATATGCATCAGGCGCATCACAACCGGCTACCCATAATTCATCGGTTCGTAATACCGCCATGAGCTTGATAGCGCTGCCATCGGCATAAGCAAAATAGTGAACGACCTTTCCATCGTTATTAACAATATTCATTGCCTCCTGATGAAAATGATCAAAGGAAAGATGTGGGATCTGTTCTCTATCGATGGATACGCCGTTTAAAATCTTCAAAAAATCAGTTTTCATTAAAATCCTCCACCGATGGATGTCACTGCATGGATTATAGTGTTATACAACGTATCCGGAATCCATACACACAAGACCAGCGAGGTTAGAAGCAAAGCATACTGGGGCCAGATCATCCCTGCCTTTTCCTTTATCCGGATCGTCTCATTGGTATGATTAAAAGATATTTTCATAACCTGGTTGGCAAAACCGGCAAAAATGACACACAGACTCAGAATAAATATTCCCGCCAGCACATAATGACCGGTTCGGAATGCACCGACGATAATAAACAACTCTCCGATAAAAATACCAAAGGGCGGGAACCCGGAGATACCGACAAACCCTCCAAAGAATGCCGCAAAGGTCTTGGGCATCAGTTTAACCAGCTTCCCTGTATTTTCAATCATCCGGCTGCCGTAACCCAGCAAAATATTGCCGGAAGTTAGAAACAGGGAAGATTTAATCAGGCTGTGATGAATCAGACATATGACAGCCCCATAGGCGCCGATTCCCCCGATACCTGTTCCAAAGGCGATAATTCCCATGTTCTCAATACTCGAATATGCCAGCAGCCTTTTGTATTCCGTTTGTTTTAGAATAAAAGTCGCTGCTGCTAAAATAGAAGCCAGACCGAAGGCTATCAAAATGATACCGGAAAAATCCCCAAAGCCTGCCGCAACCATGATTTTGTTGGTTTTAAAAATCCCCAGATACGCGCAGTTAAGTAAAACACCGGACAAAAGGGCGGATGCCGGACTGGGGGCTTCACTGTGGGCATCGGGAAGCCATGTGTGCATAGGAGCCAAACCCATTTTAGTGCCGTAACCGACAAGAATAAATACAAAGCCGGCTTTAAGCCATATGGGATCGAGGTTTTTTGCCACAACAGTAAGGGCGGAAAAAGAAACCGGTACATCGGCACTAACCTTGCCCATATCCATGGAGACAGTAATCAAAACCGACCCCAACAGCGCCAGGGCAATCCCCACCGAACAAATCAGGACATATTTCCAGGTGGCTTCAAGTGACACCGCAGTTCTGTGGGTATAAATCAACGGTGCACTGGCCAGTGTAGTCGCTTCGATCGCTATCCACATCACCATGATGTGATCTGAAAGAGTGACCATAGTCATGGTAGATAAAAACAGCAGCATAGACCCGGAAAAAATATGTTCGGATTTAATATTGGAAGCTTTGAGATAACCGGTCGTATATATGGAAATAAGGAAAAATAGCAGCGATATGACCAGTAAAGACAGCAGACCTTCCGCTGTAACGGCAAAATAGGTTTTAAACCACGCATCTGGGCGTTGAATCCACAGCAGGACAGACAGGAAAAGATGAATGGCACCTGTGAGTACCAACAGCGGGCGACCGAAATTTCGGGGAAGGAAAAAAGCAACAATGCCCGTAAAAAGCGGGACTAAAAAGACAATTTCTACCATTTAAGTATCACCTATTCCTTTAATGTTCTAAGCAACGCAGTATCCACATCATCAAATTTCTGTTTGATATTCTGTAGGATAACAGCCATGATCATCACTCCGGCCAGCACATCCAGCAGGACACCGAATTCGACAATATGAAGCGTACGCACTGAAAAGGTCGTTCCCACCAGGTAGATACCATTTTCCATCATAATATAGCCCAGTACCATGGCAATGGCATTTCTTCGGGCCATCAGCAGGAACATACCCGCCACCAGAAGCGTAATGGAAGAAGGCAGCAGCAGGGTACTGGTGCTGATGGATGCAATATTAAACTTATGGCTGACATATATCGCCGCGACAATTAAACCAAGTCCTGCCAATAAAGAGGCATGGTATCCAATAATGGGTTCGACTTCCCGGTGTATAGCCACTTTTTTTATAACGATATAAATGCAAAGGGGAATAATAATTCCACGAATGATCATGGTAATTATGGTAAACAAAATCCCGCCTCCACTCAAATCGTGGCCCACAAACAGCGGTACAATGGACACCACCACGCCCTGGAAAGCCAGCACTTTGATCAGCACCGGGAGGCGACTGGAACCAAAGGAAAATAAAACCGACAGCAGTACAAGGGACAATAAAGAATCAACCGATTGTATCATTTTATAAACTCCAGTGAGATAATCGTAGCAAAAAAAGCCAGGGCAAAGGAAGTCAAAACAAATTTAGGCACTCTATCCATTCTATAACGGGCCATCACTGATTCCATGATACCCACAGCTGTGTATACGATGAATAAAGCTGCGGCAAAAAGGCCGAGATTTGCTGCAACATGACCCAGGTCAAAGGGGATAATCAGTGAGGCAACAATGGTTGAATAGAAAAACAGCTTACAAAAGGAGCCCAGTTCAATTAATGCGAAATCAGGACCGCTGTGATCCAGCACCATCACTTCGTGGATCATGGTTAATTCCAGGTGTGTGGCCGGATCATCCACCGGGACTCTGGAATTTTCCGTCAAAAGGATGATAAAAAAAGAAATGACCACAAACAACAACGGCAATCCTGCCGCCTGCCAGAGTCCCAGTGGATGTCCTCCTGAGAAATATGCGGCAAAGTGCAAATCACCGGTGAGCATATAAAACAGGATTAAAATCATAAACAATGTCGCTTCGCATATGATGGGGAAATAGGCTTCTCTTGCCGCGCCCATACCCTCAAATGGGGATGCGGTGTCCATGGCGGCAATAATGGTAAAAAACCGCCCCAGCCCCAGCAGGTATAAAATGAAAATCACATCACCGTTAAAGGAAAACACCGGCTTCTGTCCTGCAATGGGAAGGAACATCAGGGCAGTTAGAGCCGCAGTCAGGGAAACCATGGGGCCCAGTTTGAAAAGAAAAGTTGTGCTGGTGCTGTAAACGGATCCCTTTTTAAAAAGCTTGATTAAGGTATAATAATTGATCAGAAGCGGAGGTCCTTTTTTCCCTCCGAAAAAAGCCTTAATCTTTAGGATGACCGCGGAAAAAAACGGTGCCAAAAGTATTGCCAGCGCCCATAACACAATGGATTTTATCATAAAACCTTCTTATTTTTAAAATTTGTTCATACCTATCTATATAAAAAACAGCAACACCACCACAGCCAGAAGGATATATCCGATATACAGGTGAATATCCCCATGCTGTATCCATCGCAGCCTATCGAACATCCACAGGATCGGGCGTATGGCAACATTACCCATGTGAAGCTCAGCGATATCATGAATATGGCTATGGTAATGGGTATTGCCCGGAAATCGACCCTGTATCGCGGGATGGTCTTCCTTCATCGGAGCAACAGGCTTGAAAAACTCCAGGATAAATGCTGCATAGGAAGACCCTGTATATTGCATTTTAACCGTCGGTTGCGTAAAACCACAGCCCCATGTTCCAGATCGGCCCACAGGCTTTTTCCGGTATAGAAGCATACGAAGCGATAGAATAGTAAGAAAAACAACAAAGAAGATCGCAGCAGCCAATGTAATGTTTTCGGTTATCCGTAAAAATGGCTCAATGGGAACAGTGTAGCCGATACCAAGGGAAGAAATGCCCTTTAACGCCATTTTAAAAAATAGTCCGGGAAATACGCCGATCACCACACAAGCACCCGCCAGGATCAGTATGGGGATCAGCATTGTCAGTCCCTTCTCATCCACATCCTCTGCTGTACGGCTTCGCGGTTCACCCTGAAAAACCACTCCAACCACTTTTGAAAAACATGCCAGGGCCAGTCCGCCGATAACAGCGAGACTGACAATGGAAAGAAGACTCAACACAAAAGTTGTTTTGTCCGATACCACTCCTTTAAATCCGCCCAAATATACAAGGAATTCACTTACGAATCCATTAAAGGGAGGAAGGCCGGAAATAGCCAGAGAACCGATGAGAAAAGTAATACCGGTAATTTTCATATTTTTTAAAAGACCGCCTAGAGCGTCGATGGAGCGGGTTCCTGTCTTTTTGATCACAATTCCCGCACCCATAAAAAGGAGCGATTTGAAAATCGAATGATTCAGTACGTGGAGCAGACCGCCAGCGAATCCAAGCACAGCCATGATAGTATTACCGGTTGATACACCGATCATACCAAGCCCGATACCGATTAAAATGATCCCGATATTTTCAACACTGTGGTAAGCCAGGAGTCTTTTTAGATCATGCTGGCCCAGGGCATAAACAACACCCAGCACACCGGAAACCATCCCGGCAATCACCACAATTTCACCGAATAACGGTGTGTGCAGGTCCAGCAAAGCATAAAGTCTCATTATACCGTATATACCGGTTTTAATCATCACACCGGACATAACCGCAGAAATATGACTCGGAGCTGCCGGATGTGCGTGCGGCAGCCACACATGAAACGGAAATACACCTGCTTTTGAACCAAACCCGATAAAGCATAGAATAAAAACAAGAATTTTTGCACCATCAGGGATATTCGCGGCAGAATTAAATTCAAAATTGCCGGTATAACCATATAATATTCCAAAGGCCGCAAGAATAAACATGACACCCACATGGGAAAAAACAAAATAGAGATAACCCGCATTTTGGTTTTCCGGTGACTGGTGGTCGTATATGACAAGGAAAAAGGATGACAAAGACATGATTTCCCAGGAAAGCATGAAGGCGATTATATTCTCCGCAGTTACGACAAGCGCCATGGAGGCAATCAGCAAACCGAAAAACAGGTAATTGACAGCTGTTCGCAGGGAATCATCCTTTTTATTCATATAATGAAAACTAAAAATGGCGGCAAGAAGTGAAACAGCAAAAATGGCAACCAGGAAAAAAGCGGACAGATTATCGATTTTAAACGAAAGGGATAATGTATTCAGATAATTAAAAGAATACGAATACTGTCCGGGATTAAACAGTTTATAAAAGGCATCGATTAATCCCAGCAAACATCCGGCGCTGATCATAAATACACCGATGATTTTACTAAGGATGAAGTACCTTTGGAAAATAAGTGCAAGAATACTTCCGGAAACGATTACCAGTGTTGATATAAAAAAAAGATTCATAAATTCCCCAGTCTGCCTGCCTGTTTTCAGTGGTTCGTTTCAGTAAATAATGTTAGCGTGGTAAAAAGGCTCATAAAAATTAAAAGGGACAGTTACCATGCTTTTATTAAAAAATCAAGGCTTTATATAAACCTTTATTCACCATCAAAAAAGCAAAAAACTTCATTGTACCCAAGTAATCAAAAAGATAGTATGGTTTTAGAAAACAAAAACTATCATCAAAGAGAAATAATAATTAAGGCGCAATACCTTTTTCTTTTTAAATATGAAAATGAGAAGACAAATACGGAGATAACATCCTTGGAAGGTCTTGCGGTGTATCTGGATCTGGCCAGAGTAATATGTTTGAACAAATCGATAGAAAAGCGTTTAAAAAAAAATGTAAAGGCGGAGAGGTCAGGGTAAAACTTATTATATCTGCTACAACTTTTATAAAGACTTTTTTACAACGGCTTCTTTCAGGTATTGAAAAACATCGGTCCCTTCTTTTGAAGCTTCCTGCTTTTCTTCAATAACCTGTTTAAAATACATCATTTCTCCCTTATTAAAACTTCCGATCTTTTTTTCAATTAATTTTAAGGTGTTATATGCCAGGCTGTAAATAACAACCGGTCCCAACACCATTTCTCCGTTTTCTTTCTTTGATAAATGGCCCATTATTTCATAATGGCGCATTTTAAACGCTTTTGGCGCGAGAATAAAACCGAGAAGTTCAGCGAACAGAGAAAGGGCTTCAACTACACCGTCCGCATAGGCATTTTCCAATGAAGCTGATCCCTCTTTTTCGATTTCTTCAAGATCAGATTGGTTAAAAGACAAATCGAGCAAATCGATACATTCATTTCGGATGGTGTTGACTGATTCTTCCCTTTTGCTGATAACCACGTCGGAATCGCTTAATATCTTAATTGCATTACGAATACTAACCATTTCCTTAATTGTGGGGCTTTTACGCAGAACCACATCATCAGCGGTGGTATGATACATGGCCAGTTCATTGTCGAGTACTAAAATCTTATTTTTTTCTTCAGGATCACCTTTCATATAAAGATCGAGATCCCGTTTTTTATGCAGCGAATATGGGCTCATTTCAAGGAGACGACGCATGGTTGCCTTATCCGTTTTACGTTCACTGTCAGGCGGTCCAATTGAATTGATCACCTTTTGGGCGGTTTGGTTAATATTAATTTTTTTTAAAAGATTATCTTTAAAGGACATGCCGTGGTCTCTATTTGAAAGTGAACATTACGACCTGGTTTTTCATTATTTCCATGCAGGATCCAGATATTATAACGTAGCATATATATTCTGTTATGTAAATAAAGCTGGGGGGATATGAGGGGAAAAAATATACAAACGGGAGATTTAGCTTAATGGGATCATCAGCTTCGAACGATGGTGGCTGGCAAAATTGATTGGTCGGCTGGTTGTTTTTTGTAATACCGCTGGAAATAAAGAACTTTTTTAA
>CAJHXW010000089.1_pt1 | contig 12362 bp, 10 predicted proteins | sample 9198581 | NCBI WGS metagenome assembly CAJHXW01 (sample SAMEA7708328, study PRJEB35096) | sediment metagenome | biome: marine neritic benthic zone biome [ENVO:01000025]; feature: sediment [ENVO:00002007]; material: shallow marine sediment [ENVO:03000034] sea grass bed [ENVO_01000059] ...
TCAGAGAACGAGGCAATACATGTAATATGCTGAGTTTCCCAAAAACCTCTGTAACGCAGTAGATGGGAATTTCTACGACGCCATCAAGATTTGAATTGACTGGTTATTTATACTTTGATAATGTATGCCTACATGTGGGGATGTAGCTCAGTTGGGAGAGCGCAGCGTTCGCAATGCTGAGGTCAGGGGTTCGATTCCCCTCATCTCCACTTGCCGAATTTATACAATTTCTCTTCATTTGATTAAAAAGAGCCCGCCCAGGTAAATGTAGATTCCAACACACAGCTTCACATGAGGCCATCATCGGCTGATCCTCAATAACGAATTCATCGAAATAGTTTGTTATTTCAGTGGGCTCGATCACTCGGATTGATCAGGTAAGCGATGGTTTTGAATCTGACCTGAATCTGAAGGTGAAAACTGAAAACTTCTTTCTACGACTATTTTAATGAAAATAAAAGGAGAACCAGGACGGGCGTTTACTCTAAAAATTAAATTTCACTCATTATCATCGATGATAATTGCCCCTCCGGAAGCTCTTTTTACTTTGGTTATCCCCGGATATTTTTTTTCAATCTCACCTAAAGAAGAGGATTGCTGTTTAACAATTTCTGCCAAACGTTTGTTTTCGTTTTTTAAATATTTTTGTTCCAATGCCTGTCGAATGGTTACTGACAGATCAACCAGATTACATGGCTTGGTTAAAAATCGATAGATTTCTCCTTCATTAATGGCCCGCATTGCTGATTCGAGACTTGCATGACCGGTAAGAATTATACGGATTGTATCCGGATAGTCCTTTCGAACGACGGCAAGAAACTCAGTCCCCGTCATTCCTGGCATTACCTCATCAGAAATGACTACGTCAATCGGTTCTTGTGACAAAATTTTTAGAGCCTCTCTTGCGGAATCGGCAGTGCGAACAGTATAAGATTCACGGGAAAGCGAATTTTCTAACATATCACGGATAATCTTATGATCGTCTACAACTAAGATGCTGTGTTCCATGACGGGATTCCTTATTTTAAGAATGAATAATTATCGAATATAATAAAAAACCTGTCAACTATATTTCGCATTTTCTATGGTGAAAGTGCATTTAAAAATAACAAGTCGCGTCACCCGGGCCGAGAACTTGCCAAACAAAGTGAGTAATTGCCAATGAATTATACGAAGAGAATTGTTGCCAAAGCTTGCATTGTGTTCATCCTTTCTTTATATAGTGCTGTGAGCTGATGGCTCACTTTAATGTCCCATTATATCACATTTGCGATATTGGTAAAGTTTTACTACTCAAAGGCGATAATTTTTTACATGGCATTAAAAAAGATGGCTTGACTTACTATGGAAAATTGTTGTACGAAACAAATAGAAAAATATAAGGTAGATTTATTATTTCAATAAGTTATAAAGGTCTTAATGCGATGCAGCGAATATCTTCGGTAAAAAGAAACACAAAAGAAACTAAAATTAGTATTGAACTGAATATTGACGGAAAGGGAAAGCAGGATATCTTTACAGGAATCGGCTTTTTTGATCATATGCTGACGCTTTTTGCACTACATGGTTTTTTTGATTTATCAATAGATGCAAAGGGGGATCTGGAAGTTGATTTTCACCACACGGTGGAAGACATAGGGCTGGTATTGGGTGATGCTTTTAACAAAGCACTTGGCGAAAGAAAGGGAATAAAAAGATACGGGCACGCAGTTACGCCAATGGATGATGCACTGGCTGCAGTCACTGTAGATATGTCAAAGCGTCCTTTTCTTGTTTATAAAGTGCCTAAAGTTTCGGGTTCAGGTGTCCATTTCGATATACCACTTGCAAAAGAATTTTTCAGGGCATTTACCGTTAATGGTGGAATGAACTTGCACATTAACGTACCTTATGGTGATAATGAACATCATATCATTGAATCAATATTTAAAGCAACGGCCAGGGCTTTGGACCAAGCGACTTCAACGGATAAAAGGATTGCTGATGTTCAATCCACTAAAGGAAAATTGTAATACCTATATAGCAATCATTTTAGCTGTTGTATTTTTTTCAGGCTGTACGCCAAAAGAAATCTCTCCTGAATCAGATTATCATTTATCGGGAACAGAGAAGATTCTTGTGCTGCCCTTTAAGGATATAACCAGGATATATGGAACAGGCGAAAGTGTCAGATGCCCGGTGTGCGGCAAGGTTTTTATAACCGGAGGGGTATCTAAAGATGCTATAGAGAAAATCACTAACACCCTGGTTTCAAACTTAAAAAGCCAAAAAGAGTATGACATATTGACTTCAAGCATAGTTGAGGAAGAACAAACATTTTCTGAACGCAAGCTAATTATTGACAAAGGGCGCAAACATAACGCTGATGCAGTCATAGCAGGATATGTGTATCGATACATAGAACGGGTTGGAAGATGGTATTCCGTTAAATCACCTGCTTCTGTTGCATTTGGCATTCATCTTCTAAGTGTAAAAGACGGCCGTATTCTCTGGTCCGCTCATTTTGATGAAACTCAGCATTCCTTAAGTGAGAATCTTTTTAATCTGAAATCTTTTCTAAAAAGAAAAGCAAGCTGGATTACGGCTGATGAGATGGCCACCTCAGGACTTGAAGAAATCCTAAAGACATTTCCAAACCCATGATTATCATACCGGCAGTAGATATTAAAAATGGCAGATGTGTGCGCCTTCTTCAGGGACGAAAGGACGAAGAAACCGTTTTTTCCGATGATCCTGCCAAGATGGCCATGAAATTCAGTGATGAGGGGGCTGAATTAATTCATGTCATTGATTTAGACGGTGCCTTTGAAAAAAGTCCTCAAAATTTGAATTCCATCAAAAAAATAATTGAAAGTGTAAAAGCTGGTGTACAGGTGGGTGGTGGGATCAGGGATAAAAAGACAATAAGAATGTTTATTGATCTTGGTGCCCAAAGAGTGATTATTGGTACTGAAGCAATTAAAAACCCTGAGCTTGTAAAAGATGCCTGCAAAGAATTTCCAGGCCGGATTGTTGTCGGAATAGACGCAAGAAATGGACTGGTGGCAATAGAAGGATGGACTGAAACGACAAAAATGAAGGCCCTTGATCTGGCAAAACAATTTGAAGAATGCGGTGTTGCGGCAATAAATTTCACCGACATTCAAAGAGACGGAATGCAGACCGGCCCCAATATAAAAGAAACAATGATTATTGCACAGAATATTTCGATACCGGTGGTTGCATCTGGTGGTGTATCAACCATTGAGGATATTAAAAATTTGATTCAACTAAAAGAATTCGGCGTTACAGGTATTATTACAGGAAGAGCACTGTACAGCGGAAATCTGAATTTAAAAGAAGCGATAGCATTGACAAAAAATATTACATAATACCAATAGGCTCAAGGCGTAACATTATAGAATTATTTCAATAAATATTCAATAAATATTCTTGACAGAAGCTGCAATAGTAATTAGATTTTAAACTCGCTAAGAATTATTTATACAATATATCATTCCACCTAGATTCCTTCCGATATTGTCGGTCTCCTAACTTAAAAAGATATGGAGGTTGCTCTTTTTGGCAATTTATTTTTCTGAAGATAAAATTTCTGAAATTAAAAATACGGTTGATATAGTTGATATAATATCAGATGTAGTTACTTTAAAGAAAGCGGGGAAGAATTATATCGGGCTTTGTCCTTTCCATTCGGAAAAAACTCCGTCTTTTACAGTAAGTCCGGAAAAAAAGATATTTCATTGTTTTGGGTGTCAGGCTGGAGGAAATGTTTTTACTTTCATTATGAAGAATGAAGGAATTTCGTTTCCTGAGGCTGTTCGAATAATAGCAGCAAAATGCGGCATTGATCTACCTGCTCAAAGATTATCACAGGATCAGAAAAGAAAAATAAGTGAAAGGGAAAAACTGCTTGATATTAACAGGCAGGCAATGAACTATTTCTGTAATACATTATTAAACAGTGCGGCGGGAAAAAACGCAAAAGAATACCTGAAGAAACGAAAGATTAATGAAGACATTATTACCGGTTTTGCCCTCGGGTATGCCCAGGAAGGCTGGGATAATCTTACCAGTTATTTTTTTAGAAAAAAAATATCTCCAAAACTTCTTGAAAAAAGCGGGTTAATTATTCCCAGAAGAAAAGCCAGTGGTTTTTATGATCGTTTCAGAGGGCGAATAATTTTTCCCATATTTAACATTAGCTCCCAGGTAATCGGCTTTGGCGGGCGTGTGACGGACAATTCCGATCCAAAAAATGCAAAATATTTAAATTCTCCTGAAACTCCTGTTTATGCAAAGAGCAATTCACTATATGGTCTTAACAGGGCAAAGGATAAGTTAAGAGAGCACAAAACAGTTTTCGTCGTTGAAGGTTATTTTGATCTACTGGCACTTCATCAGCATAATATCATAAACTCTGTTGCAACGCTCGGAACATCACTAACTGCAGAACATGTCCGGCTTATTCGAGGGTATATCGGAAAAACAGGGAAAGTTATTCTTGTCTATGATTCGGATGATGCCGGTTTAAAAGCTGCATATCGGAGCATCGAAATATTTGACAAGGGATATGTTGATGCAAAGATTATGGTTTTGCCTGATGGATATGACCCGGATTCATATCTGGTTAAATTCGGTCAGAAATCCTTTTTGGAAGAATACTCGAGAGCAAAGAGTATTATTACTTTTCTGATTGATTTTGCCGAAAAGAAATACGGGGAGTCCATTGAAGGAAAAATACAAATTATTTCAGATATGAAAAAACCCTTGTCAACCATTAATGACAGCGTGGCAAGATCTTTATATGTTAAGGAACTCGCAGAACGGCTGGATATAGATGAATCAGCGGTTCTGCAAAAGGTAAGGGAAGAATGGTCTGTTTCTTCAGATCAATTGCGTAAAAAAAATATTCTGAGCGTATCTCAGGGGGGGGGATTAACTAAAAAGGAGAGTCGCATAGAACGGCAGATCATTGCCATGATGCTTCAATATCCAGAAATATTGCCTGAATTAAATAAACGCAATATACTTGAATATTTTGAAAATGATACCTTAAAATCAATTGGTCAAAATATATTAATCTATACGGACAAAAACGGCATAAATGACCCAGAGAGCGATGACGGGCATAAAATTGCAAATGAAATAAATGTATCAGAAATGATAAATTTGATCGATGATAAAGAAAAAAAAAGTATTATTGCTGCATTGGCCCTGGAAGAAGAATCATGGCAGTTTGAAGGCTGTATTAAATTGATTACACAATTTATTGAGATCAGACAAAATAGTCGCAATAAAAGTTTTATAGAAAAGCAGATAAAAGAAGCTGAGAAGAAAAATGATCATAAATTGCTGCTAAAGCTTTTAAGTGAGAAACAAAATATGGCTGTTTTGCGTCAGAAGGAAAAAATAGCATTGCAAAACCGACGTATTCGGGAAGTATAAAAGCGGGAGGCATGAGGTTGATGGCAAGAAAAAAGGCTGTAAAAAAGAAAGAGAATAAAAGTACCCCAAAAAGTGCTTCTGCAAAAAGAAGTGCTTCAAAAACTAAAACTTTAAAGAATACCGCAAAGAAGGATTCAGTAAGCAAGACCAATGAAAAAATAAATAATTTGCCCAAAAAAGAACTGAAGAAACTTATTTCAAAAGCCAATAAGCAAGGATATTTAACTTATGAAGGAATCAATGAAGTTTTAAATGATTACATGCTTTCTGCGGAGCAAATTGATGATACATTCATTTCATTGGGTAAATACAATATTAAAATTATTGATGAAAAAAAGCATTTAAAATCAATAGCGGCCAAAAAAGCTAAAGAGAAGGTGATTAAGACTGTCTCGGGATTTGGAACAGTAACGGATCCCGTAAAAATGTATTTGCGCGAAATGGGTCTCGTTACCCTTCTGACCAGAGAGGGGGAAGTCGAGATCGCTAAAAAGATAGAAGCAGGAGAACAGGAGGTTTTAAGAGCTCTTATTGATACGACAACGTGTATAGAAAACATAATAAACCTTGGGGGACACATTGAACAGGGTGCGCTTCGGTCAAAATACGTACTCAGGGATGTTGATGAGGGAGATAATTATATTGATGAAGTGATGCAGACTGAGAAGTTTTTAAATACAATAAATTGTATTATAAAGGTAGATGAAGAAAATCGCAATTTTCGTGAAAAACTATTTTCTCCTAAAATCAGTTCTGAAGAAATGCGCAAAATAAGACGGTCAATTAAAAGAAGGAATAACAAAATATTCGAATACCTTAAAGAATGGCGTTTGGAAGGAGGCGTGATAGATAAAATTGAACAGCTTATCAGAGAACAGATAGAGTGGTTTAATTTTATGAACCAGAAGATTGTAAAATACTCTGAAATACTGAATGCGTCGGTTAAAGAACTGCGTGAAAATATGTCGTCCAAAACGAAAATTATAAAGTGGGCCTGTAAGAAATGTGATTTAAAAAGAGACGATATTGCTCTGATTTATGAAGAGATTAAAAAAAACCAGGAACTTATTACTAAACAGGAAATTTTGATTAAGGCCAATAGCAGGACATTAAAAAGGATAATGACATGTGTTGAACAGGGGCGCCATCGGGCAAAATTGGCAAAGAGAGAATTAACAAAGGCGAATTTGCGTCTCGTGGTTAGTATCGCAAAAAAATATACCAACAGAGGCCTTCAGTTTTTGGATTTGATTCAGGAGGGAAATATTGGCCTGATGAAGGCAGTCGATAAATTTGAGTACAGGCGCGGTTATAAATTCAGTACTTATGCTACCTGGTGGATACGACAAGCCATTACCCGGGCCATTGCCGACCAGGCGAGAACCATTCGAATTCCAGTTCATATGATTGAAACAATTAACAAACTCATTCGAACATCGAGATACCTGGTGCAAGAGCAGGGAAGAGAGCCGACCCCAGAGGAAATAGCTGAAAAGATGGAGATCCCGCTTGAAAAGGTTCGAAAAGTTTTAAAAATTGCCAGAGAACCCATCTCTCTTGAGACCCCTATCGGTGAGGAGGAGGACAGCCATCTTGGTGATTTTATAGAAGACAAAAAAATAATGCTTCCATCGGATGCCGCTGTAAATCTGAACCTTGCTGAACAAACCAGAAAGGTACTTGCCACCTTGACTCCCCGTGAGGAGAAAGTACTTAGAATGCGTTTTGGTATAGGAGAAAAGGCGGACCACACACTTGAAGAGGTCGGACAGGATTTTGCGGTAACCAGGGAACGAATCAGGCAGATTGAAGCAAAGGCATTAAGAAAACTTAGGCATCCGACCAGAAGCAGAAAGCTGAAAAACTTTCTTGAAATCTGATGCTTGACAAAGTTTATTTTTAAAGTTAGTTAAAATGTTCTTTAATAAGGGCCCATAGCTCAGCTGGCAGAGCCACCGGCTCATAACCGGTAGGTCCCTGGTTCGATCCCAGGTGGGCCCATACCTGCTGAATTCGCAGTTCTACGAATTCATCAAAAATGAATTAGACATACAATGAATAACGATACCGAAAAAATATATCATATGGGAATGGAAAATGACTGAAACTTTTCCATAAAAACACATAGGAACAAAGGCGTGGTTAGTAACAACAAATCGCGCTTTTTTTATTTTTTTTAAAGTGATTTTTTAGACATGTTTGCAACGGTTGCTGATATCATAAAAGCCATGGAATCCATTGCTCCAAGAAATCTGGCCCAAGAATGGGATAATGTTGGATTGCAGGTGGGGCAAAAGAACTGGACGGTAAAAAGAATCTGGGTTTCACTTGATCCCACCTTGGATGTTGTGACAAATGCGTGCCAAAATGATGCAGACCTACTCATTACACACCATCCATTAATATTTAAACCTTTGCATTCAATCGATTTTGACACGTCAACGGGGACAATTATCCGCCTGGCTGCCCAGCGGAAAATGGCAATTTTTGCATCGCATACTAATCTGGACATTGTAGCAGAAGGACTAAACGATGTACTCGCTAAAGCGATAGGACTTAAAAGGCTTAAAGTACTTGGCAAACCTGTAGAAGAAGAAAAAATCAAGCTAGTCATATATGTACCCGAGGACTATGAAAAAAAAATATTAGATGCAATTCTTCAGACGAGGGCGGGAAATATAGGTGAATACTCAGCCTGTACCTTCAGAAACAGAGGAAAAGCGACCTTCAAACCAGGGACAATGGCAACTCCTTTTATCGGAAAGAGAGGCGAAATAACCGGTGCAAATGAAATCAGGATAGAAACTGTTGTGCAACAAGATGATCTTTCAGACGTCATTGAGTTTATAAAGTCCCATCACCCTTATGAAACCATGGCGTATGATGCCTATCCTTTACTAACCAATAAAGACCGCAATGGAATAGGGCGGATCGGAGAACTCGACGAAAAGATCGACTTAAAATCCCTGGCTCTAAAGATAAAAGAAAAATTGCAGTTAAAATATGTTAAGATATCCGGTAATCATAAATTAGTTGTTAAAAAAGCAGCAGTATGTACGGGGAGCGGATCAGGCATGATGAAATATTTTCTTTCATCAGGTGCCGATGTATATATTAGCGGTGACTTGAGGTATCATGATGCAAAAGATGCACAGGCGGACAATCTGGGCATTATCGATATCGGACACTTTGCATCAGAGCATTTAATGGTTGATGTGGTTGCTAAACGTCTTGAAAGGATACTGTCGGATTCAGGGATGAATGTTGAAGTTGAAGCCTGCCGACTTGAGGAAGATCCATTTGTTATCGTGTAAAAAATAATAAAAAAGGAAAGGGGTCAAAGTTTTGAAAACCGCTTCTATTACTTTATACTGTTTCCCATAAATATATTCCGTTTTATGAGAATGACTATAATGGCAGGATTGTTACCAAAAAATATATTGGAATTATTTAAATGCTGAAAATTTCAAAGAAGCAGATAGATATTTTAGTCGAACTTCAGGAAATTGAGATAAGAACTGAAACAATAGAATCGGAAATAAGTAAAGTGTCTGATAAGCTTGTTGAGCTTGATAGCGAGTTAAAGACTTTTGAAAGTGAAATAGATAAAGAAGAAAAGTCAATAGATGCCTTTAAACAGAAGTATCGTGCATTTGAGACAGATGTGCAGGTAAATAATGCTAAAGCCCAGAAAAGTGCAGAGAAACTTAAACTTGTTAAGACAAACAAAGAATACCAATCTTCATTGAGAGAAATAGAAGAAATAAAGGCAATTAGTTCTAAAATTGAAGATGAAATGCTGCAATATCTTGAAAAGATAGAAATATCCGAAAAAAATATCAAAAAACAAAAAGAGAGCTATTTAATTTCGGCCGAGAAGCTGAAGCAAGAGAAAGATATTATTTTACAGGAATCTGAACAGGGGAGAAAAATGGTTTTTCAGCTTGAAATGGAACTGAAAAAGATATCACAAAAAGTTGATCCCAAATTGCTGGAAAAATTTTCAACAGTAAAAGCGATGGTAAACGGTCGGGCAATAGCCGAAGTTATAGATGCTGTATGCCAGGGATGCAACATGCAAATTCCTCCTCAGGCATATAATGAACTTCAGCGAAACGATAGATTAGAGTTTTGTCCGCACTGTCAAAGAATTATATACTGGGTAAAAACATAAACCGGTCGGAGCAGCACAGACGATCGCTGGATCATTTGCAGGATTCAGAGGAAAGTCCGAACACCACAGGGCAGGGTGCTCCATAACGTGGAGTCGCGGCAACGCGAAGGAAAGTGCAACAGAAAATATACCGCCACGCAGTGATGCGGGGTAAGGGTGAAAAGGTGTGGTAAGAGCACACCAGTTTCCCGGGTGATCGGGAAAGCTTTGTAAACCCCACCCGGTGCAAGACCAAATAGGGGAGTGTTTGAGGATGGCCCGTCCAAGCTTCCGGGTAGGTCGCAGGAGATTCCGGGCAACCGGCGTCCACAGATGAATGATCGTTACCCGGTTCGGGGCAACCCGGACCGGATACAGAATTCGGCTTACGGGCTGCTTCGGCCGATTATTTAAAATGGAAAATAACAATAACCTGTGCAGCATTTCTTTTGCTGAAAAAGTAAGAATATTTACTCACGATTATTTGAAACATTGCTTGTTCATTTTTGATAAAGATTCACAGGCTCATGTATCGAATAAAAAGCTGTATTCCTCACTCATATCAACATCACAGCTTCTTGAAGATTTTCTGGATTTTCATGGTGCCAAGAACAATAAAGACTGGTATTTTTTCAGGGAACTTTCTGCTGCTGTCAGGCACTTAAGTCTCGGGTGTTATTCCCAGAAACATATTTTAAACCGGCTATTCTTATACGAACTGACGGATTGGAAGACATTTAAAATAGAAGGAGAAGCCACCTTTGATTTTTTAGTTAAGTCTTTAATTAAAATTGCACCGGTTATTATTCAAGAAGCGAAACGGCTAAATATTCCCATTCCACGAGAAACATTTAGTGATGCTGATTTTCCTGGTGTTATTACTGGTGAGATGCTCGATTATGATATCGATGATGAGGATAAGGATCAGCAAAAAAAGAGCATTGTTAAAATTGCAAGTGAATTTATAGATATCGCAAAAAAATTTGAACAGCTTGGTTTTTATGAACCTTATGATTTAAAAGAGATATTTTCCATTGTTCCTGCCAAAATAAATGAAGTAGAGGTAAGGCGATTTGAAATGCTGGTGCACAACCTCCAGTCTTCTTTTGATACATACGTGATACATGGTGGATATAGGTTTGGTAACCGTAAGCTCAAAGAGCTTCGAGGCTACTTTTCAGTGGTCTTTCACCTTTTGCAGATCGTAGGCAGGATGCTCCATTTTTATGAAAGGCACTTGCATGAGGCAGGATATAAGAATATCTATAAAAAAGTTCAGGATAAGCTTTCTTTGCTGATTGATCCGGAAATTCTTATTGATCGCACAATAAATTACGGTCTTTATTATGCATGTCAGTTTCTTACAACCGGAAACAAGCTGGCGATTGACATTTTAAATGAGAATATTGAGCGTGGTACAATAAAAGTCGGAATTCCTGTAAAGCTCGGATTTCACAGCAGACCAAGTCTTTTGCTGGCAAAGATTGTACAGCACTATGGAGGTGAAGTGCAGTTGTGTGTTAAGGAGGATAAATTCGATGCAAGTAGCGTGCTTGATATTCAATGGGCGGGAGGAAAAATTCAAAAAGAAAATATTTCTGAAGTTGTTTTTAAAGGAGATATGCGTGCTTTAAAAGATATTGAAATTCTTGCCGGTGTTAATTACGGCGAGGATACAATGGGAAAAGGAGTGCCGCTCCCCAAAGAACTGAAGTATTTGAAGTAAAAGGTTGGAGTATTATGGTTTCTGCGGTAATAGTTGCAGCAGGAAAAGGCATTAGAATGAACGATGCTGTGCGGAAGCAATATCTGCCACTTGCTGGACGTCCTGTTTTAGCTTACTGCCTGACTTTATTTGAAGGGTGCAATCTTATAAATAAAATCATTTTAGTGGTTCCTGAAGATGACTTGGATTATTGCCGAAAAAATATTCTTCCATTGCTTAAAAAAAAGATTAATCTTGTCGCCGGTGGAAATGAGCGTCAGGATTCTGTTTATAATGGTTTGGTTGCAGTGGGCAAAAATGATGGTATAGTCATTATTCATGACGGTGTGCGTCCATTTGCAAATAAAGAAATGCTTGAGTCATGTATAAGAGGAGCAAAAAAACACGGTGCATGTATTGTTGGGGTTCCTATACAGGATACTCTAAAGAAGATAAGCATTTTAAATAATATCGAGAAGACGATGGAAAGAAAGAATATTTGGCTTGCTCAGACCCCCCAGGCTTTTCGATATGAGATAATAAGAAAAGCCCATGAAAGTGCAAGGCTGAAAAAATATACAGGTACTGACGATGCCTCTCTTGTAGAGCAAATAGGGAATCCTGTCAAAATTGTAAAAGGAAATAAAAATAATATAAAAATTACAACCAGAGAAGATTTAAAACTTGCCCGGGTGATGCTTCATGGGGGATTAGACTGATTTTAGCATTTTAGCTTATTGGGGGGTCGGGGAGTTTTTCAATCTCTGGTCGGTTCGTCAGGGGGATCACCCCTTTGCCCGTACAACCCTTAACAATTATATCGAGAAATTGACGGACGGCAGCTATCTCGCTTAAATTAGATTTGAGATAGCCCCAGTAGACAGATTCCCACGAAGGCGATGGGAGTCTCTGCCTTTATGGGCTTAACTTAGAAGATAGGGGGCGTGTACGAAGTTCGATACTAATTTGTTAAGGGTTGTACGGGCAAATGGGTGATCCCCCTGACGAACTTATGACAAACATTAAAAAGCCAACGGTTCACCAATAAAGCTGTTCAGA
>CAJHXW010000158.1_pt1 | contig 12296 bp, 8 predicted proteins | sample 9198581 | NCBI WGS metagenome assembly CAJHXW01 (sample SAMEA7708328, study PRJEB35096) | sediment metagenome | biome: marine neritic benthic zone biome [ENVO:01000025]; feature: sediment [ENVO:00002007]; material: shallow marine sediment [ENVO:03000034] sea grass bed [ENVO_01000059] ...
ATCACGTACCTGGGTGCCGGCGGGTATTATGGCGCCTTTTTTATAATTGATTGACCATACTCTTTCCGGTTTTTCGAACCAGATATTATAAGCCGTGTAAATTTTTTGTCCGGATGCTGCGTTGCCCTGCAAAGGACTCATGATTAAAATAAATCCGGTCATAATATAAAAAATTTTGGCTATTTTTGTATAAACTCCTTGTTTCATTTGTTCACCTCTTTTTCCTAAACCTTAATGGGCTAGAGCCCAGTTTTCTCCACACGCTACGTTTACTTTAAGGGGAACTTTAAGGTCCCAGACTCCTTCCATAATTTCTTTTACAAGCTTTTTTACAATACCAAGTTCGTCGGGTGGCACTTCAAATATAAGTTCATCGTGCACTGATAAAAGCATTGCCGATTTCAATTTTTTTTCCCTGAATGCTTTGTCCACCTTTATCATGGCAACTTTAATCAGATCAGCCGCAGAACCTTGAATCGGTGTGTTTATGGCTGTTCGTTCGGCAAACTGGCGAATATTCCTGTTTGGACTGTTTATGTCCGGAAGAAGACGGATTCGCCCGAGCAAAGTACTGGTCTGTTTTGTTTTTCCGGCTTCCTCGATGGTACTGTCCAGAAATTTTCTAACACCCTTATGCCTTGCAAAATAGTTGTCGATATATGTTTTAGCCATCTTCAGGCTTATTTCAAGCTGTTTTGAAAGGCCAAAGGGGCTCATGCCGTATATGATTCCGAAATTGATTGCCTTGGCCTGCTGCCTGAGTTCTTGTGTTATAAATGACGGGAAAACCTGGAAAACCTCTTCCGCGGTGCGTGTGTGAATATCCTCATCTTCCATAAAGGCCTTGATCAGGATTTGATCGCCGGAGCAGTGAGCCAGTATTCTTAGCTCTATTTGAGAATAATCGGCAGATACAAGGTGCCACTTGTTTTTGGGTACAAACGCCCTGCGGATTTCTCTTCCCTCATCAGTCCGGATGGGAATATTCTGCAGATTAGGATCTGAGCTGCTCAGGCGTCCTGTGGCGGTAACCGTCTGATTAAAGGAAGTATGGATGCGGCCTGTCTCCGTATGTACCAGATCAAGCAGTGCATCCGTATAAGTTGATTTGAGTTTGGCCAGGGTTCTGTGCTTAAGTATCAGTGCGGGAAGCTCGTGATTTACCGCAAGGTCGGTCAAAACATCAACGTCGGTGGAAAAACCCGTCTTTTTTTTGGTTTTCTTCTTCGGCGGCAGTTTAAGCTTATCAAAAAGAATGTGCCCGAGCTGCTGAGTGGATTTTATATTGAACCTTTCCCCTGCAACCTCATATATGCTTTCTTCAAGCGCCTTAAGCTTCATTTCAAATGTCTGTGACAGACTGCGAAGCTTATCCTTATTCACACATATTCCGTTCATCTCCATCCTCATTAAAACGGGCACAAGGGGCATCTCAACTTTTTCAAGAAGTTCCGTCAGGCCCAACTTGTTTACCTCAGAGCCTAAAACATGATAAGCCATAAGTGTAATATCAGCATCTTCGCAAGCATAGGGGACTGCTTTTTCTATAGCAACCTGTGCAAAACCGGAAGCTTTTTTTCCTGTTCCGACAACTTCCTTGTATGTAATTGTTTTATGATCCAGAAAATCGAGGGCAATCTGATCCAGGTTGTGAGCCCTTTTTGACGGGTTAATCAGATAAGAGGCCAGCATGGTATCAAAAACAACACCCTTAAGATTGATTCCATGACGGTAAAGAACGATCTGACCATATTTAATATTCTGGCCGATTTTCTTAATACCGGGATTTTCCAGCACCGGTTTTAAAAGATCGATCTCATCTTTAAGTGCAAGCTGCTCAGGCACATCCGGGTAATCGTGGGCGCATGGAATATAAAAAGCTTCATCGGCTTTCATGGAAAATGATAATCCGACAAGATTTGCTTTCATAGGATTTTTAGAAGTTGTTTCGGTATCAATGGCGAAAATTTGTGCTGCTTTCAGCTGCGAAACAAGGTCTGAAAGTTCTTGAATGCTGTGAACTGAGCGATAATCCTTTTTGCTTAAATCCGTCTTTTCAGGAAATGTTTTTTGCAACTGTGTAAATTCTAAGTCTTTAAACAGCTTTGACAGTTTGGCACTATCCGGATCTTTGAATTCAAATTCCTGTGGGCTAAATTTAAGTGGCACAGAAGTATTGATCGTGACCAGCTCACGGCTCAAGAATGCCTGTTCTCTGTATTTAACCAGGTTTTCATGTTGTTTTTTCTTTGTTATTTCATCGACCTTTTCATAAAGATCCTTCATGCTCCCATAGGTTTTGATCAAAGAAAGTGCTGTTTTGGGGCCGATTCCGGGTACGCCGGGAATATTATCCGCTGTATCTCCGGATAGTCCCATGACATCAATCATCATAAAAGATTCTACTCCATTTACCTCCCTGATGCTTTTTTTATCAATGGTCTTATCTTTCATTGGGTCCCAGATGGTCGATTTCTCTGTTACAAGCTGCATAAAGTCTTTATCGCCGGTAACCATGATCACAAAAAACCCAGCTTCTTCCGCCATATGAGCACAGGTGCCGATCAAATCATCAGCTTCAAAACCGGGCATTTCGATTACTGGAAGATTGAACCCTTTGCTTACTTTTTTTATATAAGGAATTTGAACCGCCAAATCTTCAGGCATGGGCGGCCGGTTGGCTTTATATTCTTTATAGATTTTATGTCTGAATGTCGGGCCCTTTGAATCGAAAAAGATCCCGATATATTCAGGAGATCGGTCTTCAATCAGTTTTAAGAGCATCCGTGTAAATCCGAATACCGCATTAGTGGGAAGTCCTTTCGAATTAGAAAGCCCCCGGACAGCATGATAGGCACGATAAATATAAGCGCTTCCGTCTACCATATATATTGTTTTTCTATTTTTCATCTATATCCTTTAGGTATTTGAGGAATCGGGAGGTTCTTCAATCTCTGCTCCGTTGTATGGGGGATACCCAATTCGCCCGTATAAACCTAAACAATAATACTGAGCAACTCACATACGGCAGCTATCTCGCTGAAATTAGATTTGAGCCAGCCCCATTAGACAGATTCCCACGACAACGATAATCGTCTCTGCCTGTATGTACAACGCAGAAGATAGGGGGCCTCTACAATCACTTGTTAAGGTTTATACGGGCGAATTGGGTATCCTCCATACGAACTTCTGATAATCATTAAAGCGCAAACGGTTCACCCAAAAATCTTTTGAGAAGGAAACTCCCAGACCTCTCAGGTATTTAAAAAAGAAAAAATCCTTTCACCAATATTATGCCTGTTGAGAAAACCTGTTTATTTTGATAACCTGTTTTCATCAAATATGTCAACAATCGCAGCGGATGATCAAAAGGAAAAGGCATTTTGAAAAACAAAATCAGTTTTAACCCAGAAATTTAAGGGTTATTTCAATAAACAATTTATCTGTTCAATCAATGTTTTATAATCTGGTTGCCCAAGTATTGCATCACTTATTTAGCAAAATTAGGGTGCAAAACCCGATGGCGTCGGAAAAGCTTTAAAAAAATCATGCCGGACACAACAGTTAAAACAGCATACAGAAGAAAATATCGAAAAAGCAGAAATTATCTTTGCCACTGCTGCGGGAAAATATTTTCTTTCTGCTGGACATGCAGGTGCGGGTTTTCCATTTGCCAAGCCTGTATGCATGAAAATGTATGGGGAATGTCTTGTAACGGAATAACCTGGGAGTGTCCGGACTGCGGCGGGCAAAACGGGTTTGGGAATCAATGAAAAATAAAACCTGTTTCAAAGCCTCAAATATTGGGTTTATGAAACCGGTTCTAGGGGCTTATAATTGTTTTTAACCATATCGGGCTTTCAGGGGGTTCATCAGCGTTAAATCGATTTTTCCAGTACTCATCTGTCCAACCGATGGGTGAAATAAATTCATAGTAAGGGCTCACCGCTCCCATGCATAATATTTCTTTTCCTTTATATGGATACAGAACATACATCAGTCGCGGCTTTCCGGTACCCGAATAGAAATAAGTGCTTTTTTTTGGATTAAAATAAACCGGAAGGACGTGGGGTGCTTCGTTGTTTGACCCATGATAGCCGTACCCGTCGCAAAGCATTACTGATGCCAATTTTTCACCAAAATCAGCAAGGAAATAATTATCTCTTTTACTGAAGTCTACGCCTCGAAGTTGTTTATGCGCAAGCACTTCCAACCGATTGCACATGTGGCGCAGTGACATCCACAGCCTTTTTGTGTCGATGTTGGTTTCAAGGATGAAAGCATGATAATCCGGTTCATCATCGTATCTGCCGTTGCCAATATCATCTGCAAATGACAGGATCTTTGTACTAATTTCTTTTCTTGATCCGACAAAATCCTCTTTTTTAAAGCTGATATTTCCCAGAGTCCCAAGACTAATAATAGACCGGTTTATGGCAGATATTTCTCCTGCTGACAAATCCCTTGATGGGTCGTCAGGCTGAGGATATTGGATATTTTTTATAAGGTCTGCAAATATTTTCAAATCTCTTGTAATAATGTGCTCGGGCGGTATAAAAGCACCATTTCGTTCAAATAGATTCATCATATCTTCAACAAAATTGCCCAGTCTCTCAAAAAATTCCGGGTCGGCCTCAACAAAACCGGTGGTAAAATCTCCGGATGATTCTCCGGCGTAAAGAACATTCTCCCCTAGCTGAAACTCCCTGGCATGTCTGAACTTTGCCCATCCAGAAAGAACTGTATTGCAGCTTTTTACCTTCCAAGGTCCGCCGCTCATAAATTCCGGTGCGTCATACTCGGCATCATCAATAATTGCCGTCAGGCAGCTTAAGTACCGATTATAGAGACTTTCGGGTTCGATGGCTGATTTAAAATCGTTTATTGCCTGGAGAAGATTATTCCCTTTTTTAACGGAGTCAGATACAAGCTGTTGCGCGGCAAAATCGGAACCAAGGGCAGCGCAAATTCCGAGACCGCCGGGCCAAATATAGTGTCTTTGCTGAAAACCGGCGGTTTGCGAAAATAAAATTGTATCCGGTATACGAAATGGAGGAATAATTTTAAAATGGGTTACGGCTGAACTATCTCCTCCAGGCTCAAATCGGTCATCTGTCTTTTGCCGCTTTTTAGAATCTGCCGCTTGTTTGGATAGATATTCCCTTACTTTATTAAGGTCACCCAGTCTGTCTCTTGCAATCTGAGAAGCAAACAGCAAATCCCAGTCATTCGGTTGTCCTGCCAATTCACGATAATACTTGAAAAATTTTTCTATCTTCTTTTGTTTTAAAAAATCTTCAGCATACGAGGCATTTAAAGTTTTACCCAGTATCAGGATGGCAAGAAGCTCTTCATCATTTTCCACACGGAAGGGAATGGACTGAAACCAGGTCAGCACCATAAAGTAGCGTCTGAGCAGTTCTGATTGTGTATAAAGCCCACGAGGTCTGTAAAACGAATAATCAAACGTGAGAAATTCGGAATCTGAAGCACCTGTCCACTCGGGCCTCTTTATTCCCCCACCTGAAACGATCCGGCTTACTTCGTTTTCGACAATCACACGCAGGTGTTCATCAAAATTGATTTCTGTATCTCCCAAAAGCTTAACAGCAACAGCAATGACTATCTGTGCCCGCCTCCTGGCGGCATTAAGCACCTTGGTGAAATGATGTCCCAGATGATCTATATGTAACTTTTCTCTTCTGTTTTCAGGATTCTTCTTGTCACCAGAGACTTTTTTAATTTTTTCTTCTTCCGGTGCTATCTTAGCCCAGATCAGCTTTAAAATATCCAGGGCCCTGGCGGCATTCACCTGTTCCATGTCTGCAATCGACTGCCTGAACAGCACATGGAAAGCACTCAATACGGTATCGGAAGTTATAAAAATGGAGGACTTTGGATTTAAATAGGGTTCAAAGATCTGGCGATAATTCTGGTTTGTGATTAAAATTTTATTGCGGTTGAGTTGCTCAATATCGTATGTAATTTCTTGTTTTTCTTCATTTTCTCCCTGATCATCCTCCGGAATATGAACATCCGGCATCGATAATCCTCCCGGTACATGAATGAACAGGAAAATAATCGCTAAAAGTATTATTGCGAAAAAACGTTGCACAGCGGTTCCCTTTTAGCCAAAGCCGCGTTTTCAGGATATACCATATAGCCTGTTGTATCCTCGGCTCGGATGAAACCAGTCACAAAATCACAAAATAAGAATAAAAGCGAAATGATCACTCCAGTTTCGCACCCTTTGCTTTATTCAAGACTATAGACGGTAAGGAATAAAAATAAATTTTAAAAGCAAAACATACTGCCAGAGATTTTAACGACGGCGCCAATCAATAAATAAAAGATTGATGCTTGACACCTGATTCAATCCAATATGTGATACCTTGTTTGCGCCTGATCCTATTGTAATTCCCATTTAGATGCCGACTGCAATATAAAGGAAAATGATTTTGCTTTAAAAATATTCTTTTTATTCCTTACCGTCTTGACAGTGACGGAAATCAGGAGCGCGAAACTGGAGTGATCATTCGATCTTTATCCCCGTTTTGTATATTACCTACAGAAAGAATATCTTCTATTTCTTTCAGGCTTTCTATGTAAAAGTCAGCGGAAAGGAATCGGTTTTTATATGCAACCATGACGGCCCCTGCCGACTTTGCCGCTGATTCATCCAATCTTGAATCTCCGACGTATATCATATGCTGTGGTTCTATACTGAAATACTCAATAATTTTAACCAGTGGCTCAGGATCGGGCTTAGGCCGCTTAACGTCAAATGCTGTGACGACCAGATCAAAACATTCTTTAAGGTCATGTTCAATCAGGACCCTGTCCATTGTATCCGTTCGGTTTGTAGCAATAGCGGTTTTAAAATCAGGTCTCAGCTTTCTGAGCAATGGTTTAAGGTATGGCTCTATTTCCATAAACTTGAGAAAGGGAATATAGCTCATATTTTTCCGATAGATCTGAGCGGCTTCTAAGGTGGCTTTATCTTCAAACAGGTAGGCAAGGGATTGATCCACCGTGTGCATTTGGATAAAGTCAAACTGCTCCTTTGTCATGTCAGGCATGTCAAAATGGTTAAGAACCCGGTTATAATACGCCATGTTTGCCTTTTTGGTATCAAAAAGGACCCCGTCACAGTCAAAGGCAACAACTTTAATATTTTTCATTTAATTCCGTTTATGGCTTTTTGCCCCGATGTCGGTAATATCGCCCTGCACACGAATGAGTATTTCCGGCAAAGATTTTTTATTTGTTATTAAGCTGATGACGTCGTAATACCGACCCGCATGTTTTTTTAGATTTTCAACGTATAATAAATAGTTTTCCCCACCCGATTTTTTCACTTCTTTGAGTTCATAACGTATATCTTTTCCAATCTTTGCCCTGGAATCAATTATTTTAAAAGTGTATTTTTCACTTGCAGTTATGGTTATCGTGCGGTTTATTTTTTCCCCCGCAGCGCCTTGAAGCTTTACTATCCTCTCTGACAGGGTAAAAAACTTATCGACTATCCCGGTAATGATAAGGCTTGTGATTGGCTTTCGTTTGTCATTTGTGTGAACAGATGCGGTTTTACTCAGTCTTCTTCCTCCGTATCCGTAAGTATCCACTTTAAGATAGATTTTTCCCTCGCCGCCGGCAGGGATCTGTTTCGGGTAGGAAACAGTAGAACACCCTCACCCGGTTTTTATTTTATTTATAAGTAAGGTTTTATCTCCTTTGTTTTGAACAATGAAATGATGTCTTACAATAACGCCTGCCACAACCGGTGCAAACTCGTACTTTGTTGATGGGAAAAATACAACTGGCCCTTTATGTGATATGGCTGCAGCCTGTTTGTCTCCTGCTCCGGAAGAAAACGGTATTAAAATGAATAAAAGAAGAAATACAGAAAAAAACGTCTTTGGTTTCATAAAACCTCCTGAATGAAATTCCGCTAAATGCAAAAAAAATAAAATAAGCACTTGTTATAATAAAGTTTAATATAATAATCACCAATCGTCAACCGAAAACCATCAATCATTCAATTTCACCCTTTCCACTTCACCACTTTCAGTATTTACAAAACAAAATCCGGGCATGCCCTCTTTCCCCATAATCTCTCCTGGGTTTAGATAAATGGTTTTTCCGATTTTCTCTAGCAAATACTCGTGGGAATGTCCGAAACAGACCATTTTGTAGCTGCCCCCTGCTGCAAGACCCTCAGCTACCATGTCTTGATGTGTAAATCCTATGGTAAATCCGTCTATATCAACCTGACCGATAATCCCATAAAGGGTAATGTTGGAAAAAACAGTTAGAGAAAATTTCGTTAAAAGGTACTGGTCTCCATCATTATTGCCAAAAACACCGTGAACCGGAATGCCTGTCTCTTCCAGTTCCTTTAACATGAACGGAGCAACAAAATCACCGCAGTGGATGATCATACCGGCACCCTTGTCTTTTACAATACCCAGGGCTTTTTGCAAATTCCATATATTATCATGGCTGTCACTCATTACCGCAATAAGCATATTCCCCTCACTTTCACTTTTGATGGCGTCGTAGAAAGTCCCATCTACTGCGTTGCAGCGCTTTTTCAGACACTCGGCATACTACATGTATTGCCTCGTCCCTGAAAAACCGCTACGCCTTGTATATGAAACTTTCTACTTAGCCATCAGTTATACTTTTTATGAGACTTTCACGTCGATAATTACTGATTTACTCAAGTTTGATGGCGTTGCAAAATATGAAATCAGATGTGAATCGAGACGGTCATATTATTTTCTGTAAGGTGATATGTGGGTCATCTCCCCACCTTTTCGCAGTGTCCTGATATTTGGGATAAATCAACAAATTTGTATCGTTTAGCAACTGATACGCTTTATCCCAAATATCAGGATACGCTGCCAAAAGATAATATTCATATCACCTGGAAGAAAATGATATGACCGTCTCGATTCACACCTTCGATACAAATCAACTTTTAACCAATTAAGGCTTCGCCACAAATAAGGGTGAGAAACTTGAATGACATATTTAGATCCTTAACCCGCGATCCGCAACCCGCTTTTTACATCATAAAGAATGGGTCAACGTCAACAACCACCTTGACATAGCGATTGTTGAAATAAGCATTATTTTCATGCAAAACCCTGCGCATAAACTGGTGAAGCGGTTTCACACCCATTCCCTTTAAAAGAATCTGCCACCTGTATCGACTGGCTATTCTCGGAATAGAAGCTTCAATAGGCCCTAATATTTCAACAGCTTTTAAAAAAGATTGATTATTAACTTGTACGGTCTTGCAAAGATCCCCTACAGCATGGGCGTGTTGTCGTGTTTTTTCTTTATTTTTTCCTGAAATTTTCAGCTGGATCATCCTGGAAATCGGCGGGTAATTAAGGGCTTTCCTAAAACCGATTTCGGTTTTGTAAAATGCCTTAAAGTCCTGATCCCTTGCAGCAATTATACTGAAATGATCCGGGTTATACGTCTGCAAAATCACCCTGCCCGGAATGTCTCCCCTGCCAGCTCTTCCGGCTACCTGCGCCAAAAGCTGAAACGTACGTTCCCCGGCCCGAAAATCCGGAAAATTCAATGAAAGATCAGCGCAAATGATTCCAACCAGGGTAATATTGGGGAAATCATGGCCCTTTGTCACCATCTGGGTTCCAACAAGTACATCTATCTTTCCTTTTTTCAGCTCTTTCAACAATTTCACTATCGAGCCTTTGCGGGTGGTTGTATCACGATCCATTCTCTTTATCACAGCATGCGGAAAAAGGCCGGCTACAGCAGTCTCGACTTTTTCTGTGCCGAGACCTAACTGAATGATTTTGCTGGAACCGCAAGCCTGGCAGCTTGAAGCTGAAGCCCTTGTAAAGCCGCAGTAATGACACTTATATGCGTTTGATTTCTGGTGCAGCGTAAGGGAAATATCACAGTTTTTGCATCTTACCGATTCGCCGCATGTCCTGCAGACTGGAAAACTTGCAAACCCGCGCCGGTTTAAAAAAAGCAGAACCTGTTCACCATGGTCAAGCGCCTGTTCCATTCCCTTATGTAGCTCCGGTGTAATAAAACGTCTAAAACCCCTCTTATCCCTGCTATGGCGCAAATCTACAATCTGAATTTTAGGAAGAGGTCGCTCCTCAACACGCTTTTTCAGGTTCAGCTCTATGAATTTTCCAGCTTTCGCATTATAGGACGACTGGATAGAGGGTGTAGCTGAACCAAGCAGAGCAATGGCGCCGCCCAGTTTTGATCTGACTACTGCAAGATCCCTTGCATGATAGCGAAGGCTTCCCTCCTGTTTGTAAGATGTATCGTGTTCCTCGTCCACGATAATCAACCCGACATCAGAAAAAGGGGAAAAGACAGCAGATCTTGCCCCTATTGCAATCGTCACCTCTTTGCGTGCAATACGCATCCATTGATCATATCGCTCACCGGCTGAAAGCCCGCTGTGAAGGACAGCCACGCATTCTCCAAATCGCGCTCTAAACCTTCTTTCCATCTGGGATATAAGAGCAATTTCCGGAATTAACACCAAAACGCAGTAACCCTTCTTTATGGCCTTTGCTGCAAGCTGCATATAAACTTCAGTCTTTCCGCTTCCGGTAACACCTGCCAGAAGATACGTTGCGTATCCTTTACCCAGATGGTCTGCAACCTTGGAAACCGCTGTCTTTTGTTCCGCTGTAAGATGTAAAGATTCATCCGGCTCTATAGCCTCGCCAAAGGGATCCCTGTAAACCCTTTTTTCAAAGATTGATATGTATCCGGCCTGACTTAAAAGTTTAATCAATCTTGGAGCTGATGAAACCTGTGTTTTTAATTTTCTTAGCGAAATATCGCTTTCTGATTTTAATATATCGATCATCTTTTTTTTCGGAGCCGACAGCTTTTCACAGGATGGATAAGAGGTGTTTAATGATATGTAACGCTCCATCAATGGTTTTGTTTGGCCACCCTTTAACTCCCTTTTACTTATTATCCATCCACGGTCTCTCATGGAATAAATCAAAGCGCCGGGAATTTTGGTTTTTATTTTTCTGTCAAGGTCCTTTAAGCGAAAAGGTCTTTCTTTAATAAGATTTAAAACTTCTTTTTCCACTGCTGTGGTTAAACTTTTCTCAAGAGCTTTCTTACCTTTCTGGGAAATGGAAATCGTAATATAATCGTAAATATTCAAACCACCCGGGAGGGCGCACTTTATGACTTCTCCCACAGGGTGTATATAATATTCTGCAATCCACATAAAAAAAGGAATCATGGACGAAGGAAAAAGAGGTTCATCATCAAGGACATCGAAGATAAGTTTTACTTCCTTTAGATCTGTTTTGCTGCTTGTATCCAGAATATATCCAGTCACCTTTCGTTTTCTGAATGGAACGAGAACCCTTTTCCCGACATCGATAAAAGGAGAAAGAGATTCAGGGACTGCGTATGTATAAGTATTATAGACAGGAACAGCGACTGCTACATCTATATATGTTAATCTGTTTTTCATTTAATCATTTGCTCTATTAAATCAGGCTATTATTATCCATACCAGGCGATTGCCATTATATCGATTTTCCAATAAAACAAAAACGGATTTTTGCTTAAAAACGCTTTTTCCTTGACACATAAGCCGCCTTTTTTTACGTTATAATAAATATATTTCCTGTTAATACTAATAATTATTGCCAGGCAGTTTATAATTGATTATAATAAGATTCTGCTATGATTTATATAAGGGAGGTTTATATGCATAAAATCGTAAAACAATCCACGGCTTTCTTTCTGATTGTGGCCCTTTTATTTGTTCCATTCTGCTCTCCGGCCATTGCGAGCGTCGATATTGAAGAAGAAGATCCCAGTGCAGGCGCCATGGTAGCTGACTTTGTTTTAGTCAGACCTGTTGCAATTGTCGGACTGGTAGTCGGTTCAATTTTCTTTGTTGTAGCTCTTCCATTTTCTGCTATGGGAGGGAATGTCAAGACATCAGCAAAAAACCTTGTTGTAAAGCCTGCAAAATATTCCTTTGTAAGGCCCTTGGGAGAATTTTAGCACTTTCTTTTAGGTATTTCGAAAAAAACTAACTTAATCCCACCATAGCGTGATCGCTTTCTCCCGTTCACAAGGTAGGGATTCTTTGACGCAGCCTTGAATCCTATTATAACCAGGAAATGCTTATAAACCGGCTCCTTAATAATGAAAATCAAACTAAATCTTTCCCAGCATTGTATTGAGACGGAGACAAAATTATTATATAATCAGGCTGTTTTAAAATATTTCAAAGCAAACGATAA
>CAJHXW010000013.1_pt1 | contig 12221 bp, 9 predicted proteins | sample 9198581 | NCBI WGS metagenome assembly CAJHXW01 (sample SAMEA7708328, study PRJEB35096) | sediment metagenome | biome: marine neritic benthic zone biome [ENVO:01000025]; feature: sediment [ENVO:00002007]; material: shallow marine sediment [ENVO:03000034] sea grass bed [ENVO_01000059] ...
CAAAGATGTGCTCTCCGATCAGATCCTGTTCGGACGCCTTGCAAAAGGCGGTGAGATCAGTGTTGGTCTTAAAAATGATAAATTGATATTCAAATAAACCTTTCATGCCTGTTTTTTATCTTACTGATGAGCATATATTCCCCCCACCCCATCTTGCAGAGAAGGAAGGACTCCTTGCCGTAGGCGGCGATCTGAACCAAGACAGACTTTTACTTGCCTACCGTATGGGTATCTTTCCCTGGTATTCAGACGAAGAACCTGTGCTGTGGTGGTCGCCTGATCCGCGTCTGGTTCTCTATCCCAAAGAAATCAAAGTCTCAAAAACCTTAAAAAAGATAATAAAAAAGGAAAAGTTTCATATAACCATGGATCAGGCTTTTGCCGAGGTCATACGTGAATGCGCACAAATTCGAGTAGATAATAATGAAGGAACATGGATAAACGAAGACATGATGAAGGCATACTTCAGACTGCATCAGTCCGGTTATGCACACTCTGTGGAAGCCTGGTATGAAGGAGGATTATCTGGTGGATTATACGGTGTTTCCCTTGGAAAATCATTTTTCGGGGAATCGATGTTTGCAAGAAAAAGTAATGCGTCCAATGTCGCATTGGTTAAACTGGTAGAATATCTTGCAGCATTATCTTTTGATATGGTCGACTGCCAGGTCAGAACCGAGCATATGATCCGTTTTGGCGCCAGAGAGATACCGCGAGATCTCTTTTTAAGGCAATTGAATGAATCTTTAGGTAAACAGACAAAAATAGGAAAGTGGCAATTTATTTGAAAAAGGAGGTGGTTTCTAGTGGAAAAGGATTGTATTTTTTGCAAAATTGTTAATGGAGAAATGCCAACCGAGTTTTTATATGAAGACGACATCCTGGTGGTTTTTAAGGATATTAATCCCCATGCACCGGTGCATGACCTCATTGTTCCCAAAAAACATATACGCAGTATTAACGATTTGGCGGAAAACGACAGAGAAATTATCTCTCACATGATCATGGTGGGAAAAAATATGGCCAAAGATGAATCGGTTCAATCATCAGGGTACAAACTTCTTTTTAACGTGGAAAAGGGAGGGGGACAGGTGATTTTTCATCTCCATTTGCACCTCATCGGTGGATGGGGAAAAAAATGATTCGTTGCGGAGGACAATGAGTTCATGGAATGAATTTGAATTTTCTGTATATCGCCTAGCGGTGATGGAATATACACCGAACATGTATAATTAGAATGTAAATCTTATAGGAAAAACCAGGTTGAATTCAAAACCAAATCAGGAAGAACCCGGAGGGATATATGTACATATCCCTTTTTGCATAAATAAGTGCCCCTACTGTGATTTTTATTCCAAAACAGATACTTCATCAAAACAAAGATTCATTTCAGCCGTAATCAGTGAAATGAATATGATCTTAAATCTGCCCTTTAAGTTCGACACCCTTTATATCGGTGGTGGAACGCCTTCGGTTTTACAGACAAAATTTATCGGGCAAATCGTTGAAACCACGCAAAGTTTATATAAGCTATCTTCGGATTCAGAAATAACCTTAGAAATAAATCCAGGCACCGTAGACCCTGAAAAACTACGTGAATATATGGATGCAGGTGTGAACAGGGTCAGCATCGGTGTACAATCTTTTAATAAAAAAAATCTTGGCTTTCTTGGACGGATACATACGGTGGAAGATGCAGACTTAGCCTTACAATGGTCGAAAGATGCAGGTTTTGAAAATATAGGTATGGATCTTATCTACGGCATTCCGGGTCAGACCCAAAAATCCTGGCTTTGCGATCTTGCAAAAGCCGTTTTATATAAGCCCCAGCATCTTTCCTGCTACATGCTTACCTATGAGCCAGGCACACCCATGGAAAAGAGTTTGCAAAGTGGCTCTTTTAAAGCAATGGGCGAAAGCATGGTTGGAGAGCTGTTTACAGCTACCATAGAGTTTTTAAGAGATAAAGGCTATGCCCAGTATGAGATATCAAACTTTTCGTATGCAAAAACCTTAAGGTCGCGCCATAACCAAAAATACTGGTCATTTGCACCGTATATCGGCTTTGGACCGTCCGCGCATTCTTTCATAGAACCGGGACGTTACTGGAACAAAGCAAGTGTGGCGGCATATTTAAAAGATATCAATAAAGGAAGATTACCCATTGACGGGCAGGAAGTTTTAAGCAGGGAACAGATGATGACAGAATCTATCTTTCTTGGATTGAGAAAGGCAGATGGAATAGACGTATCAGAATTCAACAGCAGGTTTGATGAAAACTTCTTTAAGCTGTTCGAAAAACAAATAGATGATTTTAAAACAAAAGGGTTGATGATCACAAATGAAAAAAGTTGCAGACTAACCGTAGAAGGCATGCTGTTCTTAGACAGCATCGCATCCATGTTGATGGCATCGTTCCAAGGCTAATCTACTGCGTTGTAACGGTTTTTCAGAAACTCGACATACTAACCTGTATAGTCTCGTCCCTGAAAAATCACTACGCCTTGTATATTAGCCTTGGAACAATGCCATCCAGTGATTCAAAGACCGTCAATAGTGAAGGTGTCATAAAGACCTAAAATATGCAGCCTATCGTCATTGTGACCAAGGTCTCTTATACTGAAAGTTTCCCATATACTTCAGTGGCCTGGGATATCATATCTTCAAAAAGAGTTCTGACAGGCAAAATCTCATGACACAGACCGATGCCCTGTCCGCAGGCGATGATACCGGCACCCAGTTCACCGCTGTTATACATGCGTTTGGCATTTTCTCCTCCGATAACGGTGAGAAGTTCTTCAAGATCCGCACCACATGTTTCCAGTTCGGCACATTTGCCTGCAGCTTCATTACACCAGACCCTGTGGGTTGCATTAATGGATCGCATAATTAACGTTGTGTCCAATTCTGTTGCATTTAAAAGGGCCTGCTTTAAATCATCGTGAATCGGACATTCCTCAGTCGCCAACAGCCGTGTGCCAATGATAACACCTTCTGCGCCCAAGGCAAGAACGGCAAGCAGACTGCGACCGTCTGAGACTCCGCCGCCTCCTATAACCGGAATACTAACCGCGTCTTTGACGGCAGGTACAAGTACCAGGGTGCCGATATCCAGCTTGCCGGTTGCCCCGCCGTTTTCATATCCCACAACCGTAACGATGTCTGCTCCCATATTCTGTACTTTCAGTGCGTAACGGATACCCACGCATTTGTGAATCCATAACATGTCCGCATCTTTGAACCTCTTGCACAATTCTTCGGGCGCTGAATGCCCGGAAGTTTCGACTATTTTAACCCCTTTTTCTATCAGGATATCAACGTACTCATTATTATCGATGGGTCGCATGGAGGGAAACAGGTTGATGTTGACTGCAAAAGGTTTGTCAGTCAATTCATAGACCCTGTCTATGGCAGTGGAAAACTCTTCTTTGGATTGATAAATGGCAGAGGCAAGTACGCCAAGTCCGCCTGCATTTGAGATTGCAGCAACAAAATCCGCATCGCTGATCCACATCATTGTTCCGCCGATAATGGGATATTCTATTTCAAGCATTTTGGTGATTTTTGTTTCAAACATTCTTAATTCTCCTTTATAGATAGATGGTTGGTAACTATTTTCCTGTTGCCGCAATAATGGCTGCCCCAATTGCCCCGGCAACCTGTGCTTTTTGCGAAACTAAGATTTTTTTTCCGCTTTTTTCTTCTAAAGCCCTTACAACACCGATATTCATGGCTACACCGCCGGTCATCATGACCGGGGCGGTAATGCCGATACGCCCTGCCATTGCCATCACCCTTGAACTTATAGATTGGTGAATTCCCGCGATAATATTTTCACGTTTTTCGCCCAATGAAATGAGCGAGATAACTTCCGATTCTGCGAAAACGGTGCACAGGCTGCTTATTTTAGCGGGATTTTCAGCCTTTAGAGAAAATTCGCCAAAATCATTTAAGTTGATTTCCAATGCCCGTGCCATGACTTCCAGAAATCTTCCCGTTCCGGCCGCACATTTATCATTCATGGCAAAGTCTTTTACACTCCCGTTTTCGTGGATGACAATCGCTTTACTATCCTGTCCGCCGATGTCTATAACGGATCGCACGGCCGGATTTATAAAATGGGCACCGGCAGCATGGCACGTTATTTCCGTTACAGTCCTGTCTGCGAAAGATGCATTTTTTCGACCGTAGCCAGTGGCGACAACCGCATCTATTTGGCTTGGATCAAAACTTCCGTCGGATAATATTTTTTTAAAAATATTCGAAGCGGCTTTTTCAGCATTATACCCTGTCATCATTATTTGTTGTAAAATTAATTTGCCATTTTTTATAATGGCGGCTTTTGTTGTTATGGAACCGATATCTAGGCCTACTGTTATCATTTTACCTTGCCGATTGCCTGTTTCCTTTTAGAAGCTCCATAAATGCATCAATTCTTGTTTCGATCTGGCTTTCTGAGAAACTTCTTTCGTCCACCATGTCAGCTTCAATCATTAGGGTTGGTATTCCCTTTCTCGCCCGGATGATCTTTTGCAGGTCATATTGTCCAAGGGAATAAGGTTTGCAGCTTCTGTTCGAATGCATGACGATCCCGTCGGCCTCATACTTTTCTATCATTTCAAGGACGCTCTCTGCCATCTGGTCCACTCCGATGTTAAGATAGATTCTGGAATAGCCATCCGCCATGGTCTCTATAAAGTCAGATTCATCAATATATTTCAAAGATCCGCACCAGGCTGAAGTATACGTGTCTGCAACCAGGCAGGCATTGTGCCGTGCAAATTTTTCAGATAGCCAGCGTGTACGGAACCATACCGGAAGGTTGTCCCACAGAAGCCTGTATTCTTCATTCGGTACTGCGCTGATTTTTTGTAAAATTCTGTTTTTCATCTCCTCTAAGAGTTCCGTGTAATAATCTACTACGATTTGAGTGCCTCTGAGTGTTACGATCAAGGCCAAATGGAAAAAAGCGTCAAAAGCGCTCATCGGTGCCGGTTTATGGATGGTCGTATCCAAAACGGCCTGCCACAATCGCTGCCCCTGCAAAGACAGGCTTCCTACTTTGGCTGCTTTTTCATAATCAAATTTTTCCTTGCATACCATTTCAAGAAATTCAATATATTCATTGACCTGTTTTCGCACATATCCTTTGGCCTCATGGGAAAACTCCGTATGGCAAAAGGGCGTATCAAAGATAAAAAGAGGCACATGATAATAGCGTGCCTGGATCTCCCACCATTTGAGTACGGTTCCGCAAATATTGTTGCCGCAAACCAGCATGTCCGGTTTTGGCAATCCGCCGATGGGACCTCCATCAATCGGGGAGCAAGCGATATCAGTGCGGGCATACGAACACAGATCGCGCGAATATCCCATCGCTTCTGATTTTTCACAAAGGTCGACGCCCATTTTGGAAGCCCCGATCATGGCCCCGTGATTTTCAGGATAAACCGGAATAACATTCATTACAATCAGAGGTTCCACCGGCCCGCCACTGGTTATCCAGGCGACTTTTTTATTTGTCTGGTCGGCAGTTTTGGCCTCCACGTAATAGTCGGTCATGATCTCTTTCATTCTTTTGACCGATTTGATTTTGCGTTTTTCCTTTTCAGGGTCTATCTGCTTCTCTTTGTCCGTCATATTTTGTTCCTTGCGATTTTGCTTTCATGTTTTGTTTAAACGATCTGCTTGTCAGCAAACATTTGCACCAATTCTTCATAAAAAGGGAGTATTTCGCTATAGCATTTCGATAAAGGCCTCACATCTGGTTTTAAACTGTCCTTCAGACGGCATCTGGTCTTCAATTTCAAACAACATACTGGGGATGCCTTCCTTATCCAGCATCTCTTTGATATAGGGGTAATCGAATGAGTGAGGATCACAGAATTTTAAAAAAACAAAGATCACCCCTTGGGCCTTGCTTTGTCTGACGATTTTGAGGATATGCTCACCCCGGCTATAAAGGCCGGAGTGTTTGGCAGGACAAACAATCCTTTCCAGATATCGTTTGGCGATTGATTCAATAATGTCTCCATCCGTAGCTATTTTACCGTCAAAATACCTTGACCCTGTACAAAAATCGTCCCAAACTACCCAGGCTCCGGAATCTTCTAAGATTTTATATATATCCGGCATGCTGCACAGCCCGCCTGCCGCGACCAGTCTTTTTTTCGACGATGCGGGTGAACTCTTTGGGCCTTCAAGCATTTCAATGACTTTATCCAGTTCTTCGCATAAGACCTCTCGATCCATAACCATTGATGTTTTTACAATGGCATGAACAGCGCTCCCATCGATCACATTCGGATTTTCCTGCCTGATTTGATATATTCTTTGCAGGCGTGATCTTAACTTGTTGTAATGGTGGACTGCATTTTTCAGCTTTTCAGCGGTTATTTCAACGTGAAGCCGATTTTCAAGATCCTTTTTGAATTTATGAATCACACTGACCATATATTCCCAAGCACTTTTTGCATTAAGCTTTACCGGAAGGATCACATCTGTATGAAAACCGAATGTTATGTTCATACGCCAGATATCGGAAAGACGCTGTATGGAGTCACAGGTGTGGGGAAAGACGATGCCATCTAAAAAATCAAGATTGCCTGAAAGTGCATCACCCAGGGCACCCCGAACCAAACTGCAGCTGTAAGCCTGCAGGTGGGCATCAGATTTGGAAACATTTTCCGCAGAACCGAATACCCTGAAAGGCAGGGCGCCCGCAGCTACTATAATCTCTTCGGGCGTGTAGGAGCAGAAATGACCGACTATCTTGATGTTTGTTTCATTTTTCCATGACCTGGCATACGCAAAAGGGTCTTTTGAAATATCGTAAAACTGATTAAAAATATCCATATAGCAGGCTCCATTGAGGCGTTCTGTGTCCTTTTTTGATGAATTTTTTAACATAAAGCATTTTTTAAGGCAAGGGATTTGCTTTCTTTACCGCTTGACTCAACAGCTCAATTTGACTATGAGTATACACATGAGAGATCTTTTATAATTTGCTGGTTTATTGCAGTTATGTCGGTAAGAAATTTTTGGTAGCCTTTCAAAAAAAGGAGGTTCACATGACAGCAAAACTTTGGCAAGGTCCCAAATGGCCTGAAGGTGTTCCTTTTGGAATATCAGGTTATGAGCAACCCTTGTTTTCCGTACTCGACAACGCTGCTAAAAATTATCCGCAGCAAGCTTACACCATCTTCAATGATGCGGCACGAACCTATGCGCAGGTAAAAGAGACGGCGGACCGGATTGCCGGATTTTTAGTTTCAAAAGGAATTAAGAAAGGAGATCGGGTTGCCATTTTTTTGCCCAATCTGCCCCATTACCCGGCTATATTTTTTGGAATTTTAAAAGCCGGGGCAATCTGTGTAACCTGTAATCCTATCTATACTGCCTCAGAGCTTAACTATCAGCTAAAGGATGCCGGTGCCAAGATTGTCTTTTGTATGGATCATCCCCAATTTTATCCCACAACCGTTCAGGCCATTGAAAATACTGAGGTTGAGACCGTTGTGGTCTGCGGTGTCAAATCATACCTGCCCTGGATTAAGGGTATGCTTGGCAGCCTTTTAGGAAAAATTCCCAAAGCCGGCAACTATCAGCCCGGGCATCTCTTTTTTGACGATGTGGTTGCCGCCGACCAGCCTGACCCGCCTGTTTTGGATATCAATCCGGTTAAAGACCTGGCGCTGATTATTTATACCGGTGGGACCACCGGTTTGCCCAAGGGAGCCGGACTGACCCATTCCAATTTTGTTTCCAATTTAATGGCACTGAATGCATGGGGTAAGTTTGTGCATGAAGAAGGACTAGAACCGGAACAAATACGTCACGGTGGATTTCACACCTATCTCGGTGTCCTGCCCTGGTATCACAGCTTTGGTTTAACAGTCGCCATGCTTTCTGCCTGTTTCTCAGGCAGCGGTTTAGTCTGCATACCGGATCCCCGTGCAGGGAAACCGCCATTTACCGAAGTTCTTAAAGCCGTTCAGAAATACCGGCCGACTCTCATGCCAGCCGTACCAACCATATTTGTGGCTTTTGCCAACCATTCACAGTTGGATCAGTATGACCTGTCCTCCATAATAGGCTGTTTTTCAGGGGGAGCACCCTTGCCGCCGGAAGTTTGCCGGCAATTTGAGGAAAAGACCGGTTCAATTATTTTCGAAGGTTACGGCCTCAGCGAAACCACACCGGTTGCCACTGCCAATCCCGCCAATACGGAAAACCGAAAAATCGGTTCCATCGGATTTCCCGTGCCCGAGACAGATATCAAGATAGTCGATATCGATACCGGCCTTCAAGAGCTGCCCCGGGGAGAGGATGGCGAAATTGCGATCTGTGGCCCCCAGGTCATGCAGGGCTACTGGAACAAGCCAGAAGAGAATAAAGCTGTTTTTCGCGAAATTGATGGCAAACGGTTCTTTTTAACCGGTGACATCGGCCACATGGATGAAGAGGGTTATTTTATTATTACTGACCGTAAAAAGGATATGGTTTTAGTGGGTGGTTTCAACGTCTATCCCCGGGAAGTGGAAGATATCCTCTTTACCCATCCTAAAGTCGCCATTGCTGCTGTTGTGGGTATCCCGGATGACAAAGGCGGAGAAATGGTCAAAGCCTTTATCCAACTTAAACCGGATGAAAAGGCAACCAAAGAGGAAATCCTCGATTTCTGTAAAGAGAATATGGCTGGCTACAAGCGACCCAAGGCTTTAGAGTTCCGTGATGTGATTCCGGTATCTAATATAGGCAAAGTGCTCCGACGTGTCCTCAGGGATGAAGAAGTGCAAAAGAAGAAAGATTGATGGCGTCGTAAAAAGTCCCATCTACCGCGTTGCAGCGTTTTTTCAGAAACTCGGCATACTACTTGTATTGCCTCGTCTCTGAAAAAACGCTACGTCTTGTATATGGAACTTTCTCCTTAGCCATCGGTGATACTTTTTAGGAGTTCATCAAGATTAGGCGGTTTTCATTTTTATTCAAAAATTGTTTTATCAGCGCATGTCTATGTGGGCTTGCCGGGTCGAAGCCCCGTGCGAAGCCTGTTCCCTGGCTAAATTACCCTTTTCTCAATTTTCTGATATCTCCGATTCTTAAGGTGACCTTCTTGGAATCAAAATATTCGATTAGCGGTATGACAAATTTTCGTGAAGCACCGGTCATTTCCTTAAACTGCGGGGTTGTAATTTCTCCGTTGGAAGTCAGAAAATCGACCAATTTATTTTGCAGGTCTTTTACAACAGCGGTATGGAAATAAAGATCGTCTTTCGTTTTTATTATCACACCTTCATCAACCAGAAGCATGAGCACATCGTTTGCCCTGGCTGCATCAACATCAAGGGTTTTGGCCAGTTCCCTGAAGTAGGGCGGCGTGAGCCCGCTCTTTTTGTATGTTTCAATAATTTTCCTTTTTATATCCGTCTGGTCAGTGCCTAAAGAAACTTTATGGTCAGCAAGGCGGACATTTTCTTCTTCGGCAGCAATATCTTTACCTTTGATCATCTGGTTGATAGCAAGGCTGAAAAGTTTTGAATTCATATCCGGCGGGAACTTGGTTTTAAGTTCTTCCCTTGGCATACCGGCTTTCAAAGGATTGGCTTTGTGATAAGTACTTAAGTTGTTTTTTATGTTTTTCATTAATCTTTCAAAGACGTTTTTATGAATGTAAATTTTTTTCTCCCTGTCAATTTGGATGATGTCCTTTTTTGACAGAAGTCCCTGCATGGTATTATCGAGCTGCTTTTCAGGAGAGTTGGTCATTAATTTAAGGTTGGAAAAAGAAAGTCCCAAATAGCCGGACTCATCAACATGGTAAGAGATGGTTTCTGTTAGATCGCTGTTTTCAAGTCCCTTTAACCCTTTAATAATTTCCGCTTTAAAGCGTTTATGTTTTTGTGGGATCGGATTTAACACATATCCGCCGCCAATGGTGCGAACCGGAGAATAACTTCGCAATACGAACCGGTCATCTTTTACAAGTGCCACGGGAGAGTCGAGCCGAATCTGGGCGACTGTTGTTTCACCGGGGACAAGCTCTTCTTTATCGAGCAGAATCAGGTTGCCCAGTACTTCGCTGGTGCCGGTATGGAATCTGACCAGCATGCGGTTTTTTGCAGGCCTGCTGTTACTGGAAAGAAAATTCAGCGATACATCAACCATATAGCCTGCCGTTAAAGAGTCCGGGCTTGCCAGAATATCACCGCGGTTAACTGATGCTTTTTCAAGCCCCTGAAAATTGATGGCAGTGCGCATTCCTGCCTCGGCGACCTTTACGCTCTGGTTATGAACCTGAATACCCCGAATCTTAGAGGTTATTTTTAAAGGATATATCATGATGGTATCTCCCACCTGGATACGTCCTGAAATAAGGGACCCGGTAATCACCGTACCAAAACCTTTCATGGTAAAAACCCGATCAACGGGTAGGCGAAACAGACCGGAAGAAGTGCGGTCAGGGATTTGGGTGCTCAATTCGTCCAGAGTTTGAATAAATTCAGGAATACCCTCACCCGTTGTTGATGAAACCGGTATGATCGGAGTATCATCAAGAAATGTTCCCCGGATAAAATCTTTGACATCCTCCATGGCAAGCTCCAACCATTCTTCATCCACAAGATCTGTTTTGGATAGAACGACAAATCCGTGTTTTACACCCAAAAGTGTGCATATCTCCATATGCTCTCTGGTCTGGGGCATGACACCTTCATCGGCTGCAATTACCATGACCACGATGTCTATTCCGGTGGCACCCGCAACCATATTCTTAACGAATTTTTCATGACCCGGAACATCCACAATTCCCATGTGCTGTCCGCTGGGAAGATCCAAAGAGGCAAATCCGAGTTCGATGGTAATACCCCGAAGTTTCTCTTCCTTTAGCCGGTCCGTATCTGTACCCGTTATCGCTTTGATCAAAGTCGTTTTGCCATGGTCAATATGACCGGCTGTTCCGAGAATGATTTGTTTCAATTATAGGTGCTCCTTTATTTTGGACACAGATGAACGCAGATTGAAAGGATAAGAAATAGTTACCACAAAAATATATCTGTGAATATCTGTGTAAATTACCTGTATTAGACTGAAAGAACCAGTTTTAGAGCCTCAGATAATGCCTGAGAGCAAGGCGCAATTCGATGAAAAAGCGGAGCGTACACGGTAGTATGTGAGCATCTTGAATCGAATCGCAACGCAGCTATCAGGCATTAGATGAGGTTATAAAACTTGTTCTATCTGGTTTTTCTGTTTCTCAAATACTCCGCAAAATATGCGAGCCCGACAAGAATAATGGCAAGCCCGGCAACATAATATATTTCAATCTTTCCATAGAACATTCGTGTCACGATAACGGCAAATACAGCGCCAAGAATGGCCCGCATTACAAAAATATGAAATTTTGTCATTAAATATACCTTTTAAAAAGGAAAGGGTCCAAGGAGTCAGGGATTCAAGGGGTCAAGTGTTTTTCTTCTAAATGAGAACTGCCGCTCCTTTTTATACTTATGCTCTGTCAACTCTTATTGAGAAAGTCTCACTTTTAATATAGCAGAGGCCGGTTCGGGTCAATAGCAGTTTTATATTTTTGGATCTTACTATAACCTATCTCAAAATAAGATTTTTGGTTCAGATCAAGGCATGCGAAAAAAATAACCGCAGACGTATGCCTGATATTCCGAAGATTTTTTCGAGCATAACGCAGATATGGGAAAAAAAGATATCTCTAAGATAGGTTCTGGATTTAATTATAAGAAAATTAATAAGATCGCTGTAAAAAGACGCTTGAACACTTTAATCCTCGAACCCTCTCCTCCAAATAAGTTGGAGAAGAGCCATTTTTTTTAGCTGTAAACGCTTGAGTCAATCCCTGTTAGTCTGTGGTTAATTTCAAAAAAGTTCATATCCTTTGATTTTGTTCTTGAAATGGGTGTAGCAATCTGTTAGTTAAATTTGTTCTTTATGGTGGGTGTAGCTCAGGTGGTAGAGCACCGGGTTGTGGCCTCGGTTGTCGTGGGTTCAAATCCCATCACTCACCCCATTAAAAAAGTACAAGACCATTGCAAATTTTAAAATATGCAATGGTCTTAACGCTTCTGCGCCCGTAGCTCAGCTGGATAGAGCGCCGGACTTCGAATCCGTAGGCCGCAGGTTCGAATCCTGCCGGGCGTACCAATTATTTCAATGGGTTATTATCTTAGGATTTTAACCCTTTTTTTATG
>CAJHXW010000010.1_pt1 | contig 12141 bp, 9 predicted proteins | sample 9198581 | NCBI WGS metagenome assembly CAJHXW01 (sample SAMEA7708328, study PRJEB35096) | sediment metagenome | biome: marine neritic benthic zone biome [ENVO:01000025]; feature: sediment [ENVO:00002007]; material: shallow marine sediment [ENVO:03000034] sea grass bed [ENVO_01000059] ...
GTCTTTGAGCCGGAGCTTTTTAAACAAATGAATGATCTGGTTGTGTCAAAAGAGAAGGTGGCCAAGACGGATTATGAAAAGCTGACAAATATTTCGATTGACTATGCAATAATGGAAAAAACAGGCAAAGGAGCTGTTCTGCCATCGGATTTCGGATGGAGCGATATCGGATCATGGAAAGCGCTTTATGATTTTCTTGAAAAGGATGCCGACAACAATGTGATCAAAGGAGATGTGATTGCAAAAAAGACCCGAAACTGTCTTATACTAGCAAACGAGAGACTTGTTACTGTAAACCGTCTTGAAAACATGGTTGTGGTTGAGACATCCGATTCAGTATTGATCTCAGATATGAATAACACCCAGGATGTAAAAACGATTGTTACGGAACTGAAAGAGAAAAAGCGAAAAGAATATTGATAGCGGCGTAAAAAGACTCATCTGCTGCGCCTTGTATATGAGCCTTTTTACGACGCCATTCGGTGCGCTTAGAGCTTTAGATTATTTCAAAATAGTTTGGAGGATCATAAGGATTCAAGGAATCATGGATTCGAGTGCGATACTGAAGAATGATAAAGAATGAAACGTTTTGCAGAGGGTCTATCCACTATATTTAGAAATTTTTAAAATAATAACAAGATAGCCCAATAAAAAAACACTTGATCCCTTTAATCCTGGAATCCTCGAACCCTTTCCATCGACTAATCGGGAAAATGTTACAAATCTTAAACCATTGATCCTGCAGTTTAGGCAGGGATGAAAAAAAACGGAGCCAAATTTAATATGAAAGTACCCTTACTTGATTTAAAAGCCCAGTATCATTCGATCAGGGAAGAAATTTTAAAAGTCACCCAGGAAGTTTATGAGAGCCAGTATTTTATTCTTGGCCCTAAGGTTGAAGCACTTGAAAAAGAGATTGCAGAGTATTGCTCATCAAAACACGCAATCGGCGTTACATCCGGAACAGATGCGCTTTTAATCTCGCTTATTGCTGCGGATATCGGTCACGAAGATTTAATTATTACAACGCCTTACACCTTTTTTGCAACCGCAGGCTCAATTGCCCGTACTGGTGCGGTGCCTGTTTTTGTTGATATAGACCCGGAAACCTATAATATTTCAACAAGTGGTATAGAAAATACGATTAATACGATGACAAATGATGAAAAATCAAGACTCAAGGCCATCATGCCTGTCCATCTGTATGGTCAGTGTGCGGACATGGATGCGATTTTAAGAATGGCCAAAAAGTATGATCTGGTTGTGATAGAGGATGCAGCGCAAGCCATTGGTGCAGAGTATAGAGGGAAACGGGCAGGTTCCATAGGCGATTTCGGATGCTTTTCTTTTTTCCCCTCAAAAAACCTCGGTGCTTTTGGCGATGGTGGAATGGTAACGACCAGTTCAGATGAATTATATGAAAAACTGAAAATTCTGCGTGTTCACGGATCTTATCCTAAGTATTATCACAAAATCATCGGAGGCAATTTTAGACTGGACGCCTTGCAGGCCGCTATTGTTTCAGTGAAGCTGAAACATCTTGATGGCTGGACTGCGGCACGACAGGAGAATGCAGCCAGATACAGAGAATTGTTTGCAAGTGCAGACCTAGATAATATAAAGCTTCCGGTTGAAAACCAGGGGCGGCATATTTATAACCAATTTGTCATTAGCGTGCCAAAAAAAAGGGATGATCTTCGCCAGTTTCTTCAGGAAGCCGGAGTGGGAACGGAAGTTTATTATCCTGTTCCCATGCATCTTCAGGATTGCTTTTCCTATCTTTCTTGCAAAAAGGGTGATTTCCCGGTTTCCGAGCACGCGGCTTCGCATACCCTGGCCCTTCCAATATACCCTGAGCTTACAGGGGATCAGCAGGCATATGTGGTCGATAAGATAAAAGAGTTTTATTTCTAATGACGTCGTTATATGAACGTTAAACATCGAACGTCCAACGTCGAATTTTTAATAAGGTGTTCTGCCGATTTATAAATCGATGGAGCGAAGCGATTTCATTATTCGATGTTAAACGTTCGATGTTCAAAAACCGCTTTGCGGCATTTGTTCTTGTATCTTGGAGTCTATTGCCTCATCCTCCCCGTCAGTATTTTGACGCAAAACCTATGTTTTATTGACTATAGCCGTTTTTTATGACGACGTAAAAAGCCTCGCCTGCTGCCTTGGTGTGGTTTTTTCAGTCACTCGACATACTATATGTACAGTCTTGTTCCTGAAAAACCACTATACCTTGTATATAGAACTTACAGCGACACCATTAGGCGCTTATTCAATAACTTTTTTTCAAATTTATCATTCTTAATCCGCACGAAAATTATTTCCAACAGCCAACCTGAGTTTAATCTAATAGATATTATTGAATATATTTATAATATGGCTAAATTATTCAAACTGGCACAGCTATTGCTTATATAGTTGTTCACAAAAAGGCTAAGGCTTCTTCTGCTGCAGAAGATATATATGACGTCATATGGGAAGAACCATAATGGTAAAAATCAATATATTGTGGTTATTTTAATAAAAAATACATTATGTTGTATTTTCTGCTTTACAAATCGATAAATAAGTGATACTAAAATAAAGTTAAACTATATTCAAAATGTTAATCATTTCAAAGGAAAATAAGATGATGGTGAACAATGGAAAAAAAGCAGATCCGTCTGTTTTAACTAACGATAAAGGTTTTACCCTGATTGAAATGGCTATTGTGTTGATAATCATAGGAATTATCATCGGGGCAATCGTTAAGGGAAAGGATATTATACGCAGTGGGGAGCAGAAAAAAATCTATTCCGTATTTTTAAATGCATGGAGAACGTCTTATTTAAATTTTTATGACCGTACCGGAAAAATACTTGGGGATACCAATAACGATCGTCAGCCGGATACAAATCCGGCCCATCGTGGAAATCCGCCCTCAGATAGTGGCCGAGATGCGCTGGTTAAAGGAGATACGGCCCATACTCCGCCTCATTACTATGGCCTGGCCCAGATCGGTCTTGAAGCGCCCAAGACAAATGCCGGAAAAGCCTGGAAATACAGGTATTCAGACAGTACGGGCAAGGCTCATGAATTAACCATTGCCTTTGATTTTGATCCAAGAGGCAAATACAATTATATGCGGATTTCAAACATACCCAATGAACTTTGTATTGCCATGGACACCATGATAGATGGTGAGGCGGACGGTTTAAAGGGAGATTTTACCGGTGATGGAGCCAGCGGCAAAGCCTGGGGAACCACGCCTTCTGACGATGCTGTTGCGCGGTGGAAAATGGAATTTTGACGGTTTCGTAAAAGGCCCAACTTTTGCGTTGTGCTGCATTTCGTAATCATTCAACGTACCATTTAGTACGCCGCATGATTACAAAATTTGCACGCCTTGAATTTGAACTTTTTACGAAACCGTCTCAATTGAAAGTTTTACAAATTCATTCATTTAAATATAGGAGTACAAGCTATAAAAATATTCAGATCAAATATAACCACAGGAATCTTAGCGGTATTATTCTTCATTGCAGTCATTTTTTCTCTTTCGGCATATAACCGATATCTGACTGACCGGAACAAGGTCGAAACATTGACCGTCAGGTTAAAGTTGATGGAGGAGGAAAGAATTAAGATTGAGCAAAAAAGGCGCATTCTTAATCGCGTAAAGAAATTTGCTGATAAGGCTGACGCACTAGGACTTGAGAAAGGCAGGTGGGCGACATATGAAGTCAATATTGCTCAGGGGATCGCCTTTTTTGAAATGGAACAGATCCTTAACCAGTGTGTAAACACCTCTTCATACTATTACAAGCCTGTTTCACTCCACATTAAAACCAACGGCGAATCAGATAATAACGAAATTGAAAAAAAACCTGATTCGAAATCAGTCGAATCTTCCGAAGACATGGTGGGAGATGTTATATTAACACTCAACGGGGCATTTGTTGTCAGGCATAAATGATGTTTAAAGATAAAAAACAGTATGCAATTGAGCTTGATGGTTTGACGTACAGTTTTTCAGGTGATCAACTCAAGCAGGTTGTTGACTTAAAAGATATCAAGAAAGATACATGGCTTATTACGGATATGCAGGAAGCGATATCGCGAACAATGACCGTTGATGCGGCTAAAAAGTATGTAAATGTCATTGTTCGCAAAAAGCTTCAGGAGGTAGGCGAGTTTGACGATTCTGTTTCTGTTATCTCTCACTGGAAGAAGAAAAAAGGCGCAAATACAACCGAGATATTTTTTTCAGCTTTACCATCACGCCTTTTGAGCCGCTATTTTGAATTAAGCCGGGAACATGAGGATAATATCATTATATTCCCGCTGTATTCTGTTCTGTTTAGTGTTTTAAAACAAATCAGACCGCAGGAGCCGGTGGCGGTTATTTTCCAGCACAACCGTTTTGCCGATCTGATTGTCGGTACAGGAAAAAAGGTCTATTATGCCAACAGATGCGTTGCCTTTGATACGAGTGAAGAACAAATTTCCAATCTGTGGGAAACGATTAAGACAGATATAGATACTGTTGAAAGAGATCACAGAATCAAGGTGACAAAGACTTATCTGCTTACCTGGATAGATAGTGGTGCTTTGCCTGAAAAGGCTATGAACACACAAAGAGAAATCTATTCTTTTGAAAATGAAGCAATCACTTACAATTCCAAAGTTAATCATATTTCCTTTTTAACGGCTTTGAAAACCCTGTCCGGAAGGGAGAGCATTTCGCCTCCTGTTGAAAAGGCATTTTATTACACACGAAGATTAGCCGGATATATCAATTTAGTCATTTTTATGGCTACTTTGCTCCTTGTAGGCGGGTATTTTTATTATAATTACCAAGCGAGCGTTATGGTGGATGAGGCTGAGAGGGTGGAAAGAAAGGTCGATACGATTCATTTTAATATACCACCGGGTGTTAAAGAGGAAAAGCTTAAAAATACGCTTAATTTTGTAAAACAGCTTGATTCCTATAAAAGTTCTCCTTCCTATAAAAAAGTCGTTAACGATATTTCCGGCTCTGTTTCAAGAAATATGAAATTTAATGTCGTAAAGCTCGATTATTCGGCCAGCGAACTTCGACTGGAGGTTTTCGGACGGATAGAAGCTCCTTTCAATATGGCGCATAAAGGGTATCGTGACTTTATGGCGTCTTTAAAACAGAGAGGGTATTTGGTTTCCGAAAGCCGGTTTGATACCCAGATCAGGGAGTCGAAATTTATGATTAAGCTAAAGAAGAGGATCCAATGAAAAGAAAACACCGGGGGCTTATTACTATAGGTCTTGTTTTACCGGTACTGATTGCAGCTGCTGTTTATGCGTTGGGCGGTTTCTGGAAAACAGGCGACAAGGTTTCCATTCACAGGATGAAACCGTTGCCGAACATTCCCATCCCGGAAACTTCTACCTTAAGAGAAATTGATCGCCTTGGGAAAAAATTAAGAAGCATTGCCTATCCTGGTGGATCTCAAGCGGCACCAGTTGATCTCATCATGTTTGGCTATCAGTCAATTCAAGGGTCCGGCCAAAGATATGACCCTGCAGCTTACGGCAGACAAATAACTCTGCCTGTGGAGATGAATTATTCTCTTACCTTTGCCTTTTCTTCCGGAAAAGAACGGTTTTGTTTTGTTAACAATATTTTCTGCGGTGAAGGAGATAAACTTGACGATGGTGGGCGCATATTAAAGATAGAGCCCGGCCGCGTACTAATCGAAAAACGGGGATTTAAAAAGTGGGTATTCCCTGATGAAGGCAAAATGAGAAACAAAGCTGAGAAAAGAGTTTTAGTGGAGGGCAAATGAAAAGCCTTAAAAATTTATTTTCAATCATACTGATATTTTTTTTCGCCGGTCTTTTCCTTAGCGGATGTTCTCTCGGACCATCCAGTCTCTTGGAACCCAAGGAGCCTCCCATCATTCCAGTACCGGAAAATGTGGTGGAAGAATCGGATAAACTGGATAAGATCCAAAGAACGCTTCATGATTCCATTGAGAAAATTGCTCCGGGAGAAATTGAAATAAAACCGGTTATGCCGGCCTATGATCCACTTGAAGATCGTATCGTTTCCTTTTCAATGATTAATGAAGACCTTCGATTAATTCTCTATTCTTTGTCCAAGGCGGTGGGTATGAATCTTATCATTAATCCGGAGGTGACCATTGATGAAAAGCTTCTTACCATAAATTTTGAAAAAGTCTCCGCCTCAAAGGTTTTGAAAGAAATTTTAGGTTCATTTGATCTTTACTACGAGATCGAGGGCAATGTGATACGGGTGAATCCATATCAGGAGAAGATGTTCCGGCTGAATTTTCTGGATACATATATTGATACCGATTTCGTTGTCGGAGGAGATGTTCTAGGAGCCGGGGAGCAGGACGGTGTGGAAGGGCTTAGCGGAACGTTTAAGCTAACCGGTAAAGGATCGGAAAAAGGAAAGGGTAATCCCTATGACGTGATAGAGGATATGGTCAGGCGTACGATTTCACAGGGAGGGAAATACTCCATCAACCGGATTTCAGGAAGCCTTTATGTGAAAGATACACCGGCTACCATTGGTATGATATCAAAGGTTATAAACCATGCCAAAGAGATGCTGTCCAGGCAGATACTCATTGAAGCAAGAATTATTGAGATTGTTCTTTCAGATGAGTATAAGTATGGCATTGACTGGGAAGTGGTCAGACAGGCGGTTGATTCCAAGGAAAAAAGGATTACCGGAACCTCATGGGTTTCAGAGGTTGGATTGGCTATTCAGGGAATCTACCGGCATTTTAATATAGATGTAACCGTAGATGCGCTAAACGGCTTTGGAGAAATGAAAGTTGTTTCAAATCCAACCATCAGGGCCAAACATGGGCAACCTGCTATTATCAGTGTGGGGACATCAATCAGCTATACAAAAAGTACGGAAACCACCACAACCGGTACCGGCGACAATAGTGATACAACCACAGAAGTTGAGGTTTCAAAGGTTTTTGACGGGTTGATACTGGGGGTGATTCCCTTTATTGACGAAGGGGGTAAGATATCTCTCATGATAAACCCCATAAAAAGTGATGTAGACCGGGAAAGCCTTCAACTGATCAGCATCGGCAATCAGAAGATCACTTTACCTGAAGTCAGCGTAAAGGAGATCAATACGACAATTGAAGTCAACAGCGGTGATGTGGTAATTTTAGGGGGACTGATTGATAAACGCCTCACCACGGACAATAAGGGTGTGCCCTTTTTTTCAGCCATTCCCGGTTTGGGCTATCTTTTTAAAAATGAATTCAGGAGCGAGCAAAGCAGGGAACTGGTTTTAATATTGAGCGTGTCACTCATATGAGCGTCATTTATAAAACATTAAAAAAGCTGAAAACAGAATCAGCAGAAGAACCAGAAAATAAAAGGATATCAAATAAAGGAAGCAAAAGTTATCTTTTTAAATCAGTATCTTTAAATCCTGTTATCATCATAGCCATTGCATTTTTAATTTTAGTTGCAGGTATTGGCGTTTTTATTGCTGTCCGCAGCTTAAATGAAACCGGCAACCATCAGCCCCAGCCGAAGATTTTTCCGATTCAAAAAAGCACAGAATATATAGAACGTGACGAAAGCCTTGAAGGGGAAGAAAAAAAATCAGTAAATGTTCAATATACTCCTGCCGAAGAAATGAGTAAAAGTGCTCAGGACGACGATGGAAAAGATACCAACTCTTCAGATATATCAACGCAAAATGATATCAAGATTCCCAAAACTGCTGTACACAGGACTTTAGAAAACCAGCAGACAGATAAGCGGCATGGTTTTGAAAAGCTGGGGCAATACCATTTTCCTGCCAAGGCCACTTTCTCTCCTAAAATATCTGAAGAAAAGGAGCTCAAAGAGAAAGTCCGGACGCAAAAAATTCATCAGGCCAATCTTGAAAGAAGTCTAAAAATAAGCAGACTGGTTGATCGGATATATAAACATATAAGAGTCGGTAATATCTCACAGACGGAAAAATATCTAAGGGAACTTGAAACACTAAAAGGAAAGGACAACATTTTTGTTCTTAAGTTAAGAGCATTCTGGAGTCTGAATCAGCAGGACTATGAATCTGCCAAGAAACTTCTAAAAAAGGTTTTAAATGCAAATAAAAGTGATCTCGAAGCTGGGATTAACATGGCTATTGTTGAAATAAAGACAGAAAGGTTTCAGCAGGCTGGAGAACGGCTTAAAGGACTCCGGGTAATTTATCCGGAAAACGCCCAAATTCTAGAATTAATTGAAAAGCTTAGGTTAAGATATCGTTAAGGGGTCTCTTAAAAATAGTGGTTTCTATTTAACGAGGTTTTTTATTAAAGAGGTTTTCGATTATGAATACATCAGCAGCATATGAAGAATTAAGCTATCTGGATTTTTTAGGACTGGACTATAATCCGTTTCCAGTGGCTCCTGATGATGAAAATTTTTATTTTTCGGAGCATATATACGAGATTCTGTCGGAAATTATTCACGGGATTATCTCAAGAAAAGGGTTCATGGTAATAACCGGCGATGTCGGATTGGGTAAAACCACCATCAGCCGCAGGATCTTAAGCGTTCTTGAAGAAAAAGGGATTGAAACCTCACTTTGTTTTCATACTTCATACCAGGATGTGGAACTTTTAAGGGAGATAAATCGGGATTTCGGCATTAAAACCACCAGCCTTGTTTTTGGCGAACAGATGAAGCGTTTAAATGATTTCCTGCTGGCTAAAAACCGTGAAGGAAAAAATTGTGCAATCATTATCGACGATGCCCAGAATCTTAACCACAAAAGCCTTGAACTCATAAGAATGATATCAAATCTTGAGGCAGACCAGCAGAAACTGGTTCAGATTCTATTGGTCGGTCAACCTGAATTAATGGACAAATTGAATTTAACAGAGCTCAGACAACTTAAAAGCAGGATCATTATAAAAAAAGAAGTCAGGCCATTAAAACTGATGGAAGTGGAGAAATATCTTTTATTTAAGCTGAATGTATCAGGAAACGCTGGGCTTACAAAAATAAGGAAAAGTGCGCTTTCAAAAATTCAAAAATTTACCAAAGGAAACTTCAGACAGATCAATATTTTAATGGACAGATGCCTTTATGTTGCCTTTCTTAATAATACAGCCGAAATCAGTGGGCAGATTATCAAAGATGCATACATGGATTTGAATCCCGACTGCAGATTCAGGTTTAAGGGAAAGAAAACCGTTTTACCGTTTATCATATTTTTGCCTCTGTGTATGTTGGCAGGATTTATTTTTTTCACGCAGGTTAACACTTCTCTTTTATTTAAGGCAAACATCGCCAGACAAATGGCCACACCAGTAAAAAAGCTGGAAATGTTACCTGGGGTTACACGTGCAGGGAAAGTATCTGCGAATCCTCAGATAATGGAAAGTGATAAAAAGAATTCAAGTCTGAAGATGCCTGTGGCTCATTTTTTAAATGCCTATAACCTTTCGATGCATGAAAGCACTTTTTTTAAAGCCCTTAAAACAGGCAGGTTAAAGCAGGCAGGCGAAAACATATTCAACAAGACAGGATATCAGCTCATTTGCTTAGAACAGCTTTCAGATCATGTCAAAAGTAAATACGGTGTATTATCTTACCCGAATGCTGCAACGGGAAAAACAGATTATTTTCTTTTCTGGAAACCGGCATTTACGCTGAAGAAATTTTATTATTCATATCGCGGAAAAGAAATTCAAAAGCTTCAAAAAGAACTGGTGAAGGTTAACCTGTATAAATATCATTTGGATGGAATTGTCGGGAAAAAACTCATGAGTGCCATCGTTCAATTTCAGAGGCAAATTGCCCTTCCCGTAACGGGTTATCCCGATGAAAAAACCATTTTTCTTTTATGCCATCATAAAGGAGTAAAACAGGTATGACAGCCGAAAAACCGAAAAAGCAGCTGGGTGAAATTCTAAAGGAAAAAGGGATTATTACTGAAGATCATATCAAGTATGCCCTTCAGGTACAAAAGATAACCAAGGACAGGCTGGGAGAAATATTCGAAAAACTCGGTTTTGTTACCGAAAACGATACGGTTAAAACCCTGGCAGAGCAGACCCAAATTTCTTATCTCGATGTTGATGAGGTTTTGGCTGAGGATACTGTTTTAAAATTATTTAATAAAAACCTTTGTCTGAACAACATTTTTCTTCCCATTAGAAAAATCGATGGGGCCATTGAAATTGCTGCATATAATGTGCACGACTTAAAACTCGGGCAACTAATCTCACGGCAGACCGGACTGAAACCAAAGTTTCATATTTCAGAACGCTCAAAAATTATCAACGCCGTAAACAAGCTTTACTATTTTCTTGAAAATCCCGTTGAAAAATTGATCGAACACGAGATTAATATCCTGTCAAAGGATGTGGAAATGGCAAGGGGGATGGACAACCTGATCAACCATATCTTTCACCTTGCTGTAAAGAGAAGAGCAACCGATATTCATGTTCAGTCTATGAGGCGGTCCATTGATATTTCTTTCAGGGTTGATGGTGTCATCTGCCCGATCATGTCCCTCCCGGTCATCTTAAACAGGATTGTGGCCAGTATGAAAATGAAGGCTGAGATGGATATTGCCGAACAAAGACTTCCCCAGGATGGACGTTTTTCCGCGACTATTTTAAACAACACTTATGATTTCAGGGCATCTACCATTGTTTCTCCACAAGGTGAGAACATGGTTCTTCGAATTCTGCCCATGGAAAGCGCTATTATGGGGATGGAACAGCTGGGTTTTATTAAAGAACATGTAAAAATTGTTGAAAATATGTTCAAAGAACCTTTTGGTATTGTTCTTCTCACCGGCCCTACCGGCAGCGGAAAATCGACAACCCTTTATGCCGGTATAAGAAGATTGAACCTGCTGGAAAAGAATGTGATCACAGTGGAAGAGCCCATCGAATATGATATCCCTTTGCTTCGCCAAACACAGGTGAATGAAAAGGCGGGTTACACCTTTGCAAGTGCAATACGTTACTTTTTAAGACACGATCCGGATGTCATACTGGTTGGAGAGATAAGGGATGAAGAAACGGCTTCTACAGCAGTGACTGCATCTACCACAGGCCACATGGTCCTTTCAACCTTGCATACCAACAGTGCAGTGGGCGCTGTTTCCCGGTTGAAAGACTTGGGCGTGCGTCCTTTTCTGATTGCAGATTCCCTTGTAGGCGTGCTTAGCCAGCGATTGGTTAGAAGGATCTGCAATGTATGCAAAGAGCCTTACAGCCCGCCGGAATGGGAGAAAGAATATTTAAATGACCCGGCCATTGAAACACTGTACAGGGGAAAGGGGTGTGAAGTCTGTAACAACTCCGGATATTTCGGTCGAACCCTGGTTTATGAACTTCTAACCGTCAATCGAGAGCTTTCCACCCTGATCGAAAAGGAAGCTGACCCGAGCCTGATTTCTGAAAGAGCAGCTTCAATCGGTGGTCATATAAACATGCTTGACATCATGACCCAAAAAGTAAAGCAGGGCATTACAACTTATGAAGAGGCGGTGCGCATACTTGGAAGTATAAGGCACCAATAATTGAAAATTTGTGTTTGAGATTATTGGAGTTTAGCAGAGATTAAAGTTTATCTTAAAAAAGCCCTTCAATTATATTTATGGGAAACAGTATAACCATCAACCACCCCAATAACCAGAATGAATTATTTTAGATATAAACTTATTGCCCCTTCAGGAGAGGTTTTTTCAGGTACAACCAGGCTTCCATATGAAGATCTCATGTCGGCTATTTCTCATTTGGAACGGGATGGGAGCTTGACCCTGTATGTGAAGAAACTGGGAATTCTTCGCACCTTTATGACAAAGCTTGGTTCTTTTCAGTTTCGCAAAAAGATGAAAAGATCTGTGCAGGCGGAACTTTTAAGTAACCTTTCACTCATGCTTCGATCCGGTATCACCCTGACAGCCGCACTCGATGAGATCGCAGATAGTGTACAAAACCCGGAAGTCAAAAACGATATAAAGAATATTATTTTAAGTGTTCAGGCAGGAACACCATTTTCAGAGGCAGCGGAAAAATACAGCCATATTTTCCCGACGGCAGTTATCCATCTTATTAAAATCGGCGAGGAGACCGGTAAACTCGATGAGATGCTCGA
>CAJHXW010000283.1_pt1 | contig 12091 bp, 8 predicted proteins | sample 9198581 | NCBI WGS metagenome assembly CAJHXW01 (sample SAMEA7708328, study PRJEB35096) | sediment metagenome | biome: marine neritic benthic zone biome [ENVO:01000025]; feature: sediment [ENVO:00002007]; material: shallow marine sediment [ENVO:03000034] sea grass bed [ENVO_01000059] ...
CCCTGGAGCAGATAGATACAGCTCCACAATAGATGGAGTTCGGGGAGGGTATCATTTATGGCTGTGACTTTTTTGGCTATTTCAACCGCCCGTTTGATGGACTCGGCCGGTGATTCAGCCCACCCAAACCTTGTTTCGGCCCAGTAGGTCCAGCCCAGCAAGGTCCAGGCAACATCCCAATTGGGATCCAGTTTTACAGCTTTTAGGAAAAATTGCCGCGCCCTGGAGTTACTTTGTGGCTCGAACTGCTCAAAAAGGCTGGAACCCTTGATTACATTGCCCCAGGCCTCAAGGTTATCCGTGGTGCTCATGCGGATGGCCTGTTCCCCCTCCGTGAGTTTAACCTGAAGGGCGGTAAGAATTCTCAGGGTGATTTCATCTTGCAGTGCAAATACTTCTTTTAGTTTTCGATCATAACGCTCTGCCCACAGGTGGTGCCCGGTGGTGGCATCTATTAACTGAGCCGTTACCCTGATCCGGTCGCCGGACCTTTGTACGCTTCCTTCCAGTATGTATCTTACTCCAAGCTCCTCACTCACTTGCTGGATTTTGACGGGCTTCCCCTTATAAGCGAAAGTCGAATTTCGGGCAATGACAAACATTTCCGGAATAAGAGAAAGGGCAGTGATGATGTTTTCACTGATACCGTCAGCAAAGTACTCCTGGTCCGGATCACCACTTAAATTGGCAAAGGGCAGCACGGCAATGGAAGGCTTATCAGTTAGGGGGAGCCTCATTTTTCCATCAGAAGCAGTATCTCTAAAATCAGAATGGAGATAGAAATTGAAAATCGTCCCTGCAGCAAGTATAAAAATCACAAAGGAAACCACACCAAGAACCCACTTCCTCTTGGTTCCGGGTCTTTTCCCTTTATCATTATATACCTCAGTAATTGTTTTGGAATCTGGGCCAACACGATATACTCTCATGGGATCTGAGATATTTTTTACTGCTTGTTTTCCCAGAAATTTAAAATCTAAACTAAGCTTATTCTTCACCTGATCGTAAGCTGTACCGGATATGCAAATACCTCCGCCTTTGGCCATACCTTCTATTCGGGCGGCAATATTGATTCCATCGCCATAAATACGGTCTCCGTCCTCAATGACATCCCCAAGATTGATCCCAATACGAAACTCCATCCTGCGCTTTTCAGGTACCGCAGCATTTTTCGCACTAAGGTCTTCTTGAATATTCACAGCACATTCCACCGCATCCACCACGCTGGAAAACTCTGCCAGCAGGTTGTCCCCTGGAGAGTCTACCACCCGTCCATTGTACTGATGGATAAGGGTTGTCAAAACTTCCCTGTATTCTTTTAGAGTACCGACGGTAGCCAGCTCATCTTCTCCCATGAGGCGGCTATATCCTTTAACATCGGCGCTGAGAATAGCGCTCAGTTTACGCTTTGTACGATCTTTGGACATGGGATCATTTTCTTAAAGGTTAAAAGGGAAAAACAAAGAATGTGTTTATTTCTTACAGGATTTGGTACATTTATGGTTTTTGGGGCCAAGACACACTCTGCACCTGTCATCACTGCATAACTGGCAAAAGTAACAATCTTTGCACGGATGCTTCCTGATGTTCTCAGATTGTTTTTCAGGAACATAAATCTTTCCTTTTAATCCGGGTACTTTGGCAAATTGCATTAAAGGATCTCCTTATCTTCTTAAAAGCTGAGAACGCTGAACATATGTGGTAAAACTAATACAGGAATGGCTACTTGTCCACAGGCATCTCACTTTCGCGGCTGAATCTTCATGGTAACGTCAAAGTGGGTGATAACTTTATATTATCGTGATTTTCCTAAAATGTTAGCCATAAAAAATCCAATTGAAAAACCTGCTCTTTGGTCAGTTTAATTGCCTTGTTGAAAGCCTATATCTTTTTTTTAAATAATACCTTCGGGTCGTTTGGTTTATTGTAATCGAGAGTAACCGGTATGCCATCAAATTCTGCATTTCCCCGCTCAATTTGGAATCCAATTTTTTTATGAAATTCGATTGATCCTTTATTTACTGGTGATGTACAGGCTCTGATTGTATCACACTTATTTTTTTTGCAGATCTTATAAAATTGTTCATACAGATATTCACCAATCCCAACACTTCGATAATCTGGATGAACCCCGGCAAAATGAATATAGCCCTCATCTTTCTTTGATTGTGATAGAAAGCCGATCAAAAAAGCGATTAATCCATCATCTTTTTCAATGATAAAGGATGTATCGCAAAAATGTATTAGAAATAGTTTCGGCAACATCCAGGTCAAATCCCTACCATCCCACCATTCTTTCAATACGCCTATTATTCGATGGTGATCTGAAGGCTCACTATTTCGGATGATTAAGCCTCTTGGCAACTCGGAAATCATATGAATCCTTGATTGAATCTATTTCTAACATGATTAACAATTTTGGCTAAGGTTATAAAAAGTATTTACCCGGAATGTATAGCCAAAATAGTATTGGTTCTTATTCAGTATTCCATAAATATTTAATGCGCCTTAGAGTTTTTCAATCTCTGTTCTGTTGGTCTGGGTAATCGCCTATTCGCCCGTATAAGCCTTAACAAATGATTACAGTTCCCTGTTCACGCCCCCTATCTTCTGCGTGAAATCCATAAAGGCAGAGACGATCATCACCGTTGTGAGAATCTGTCTGCTGGGGCTGGCTCAAATCTAATATCAGCGAGATAGCTGCCGTACGTTAGTTCCTCAAAATGATTGTTAAGGCTTATACGGGCGAATAGGCGATTACCCAGACGAACTTTTGAGAATCATTAAAATGCTAACGGTTCACCAAAAAATATTTTAAGGAGAAACTCTCCGATCCTTCAAGTATTTATTAAAAAACTGTACCAATTTCGATCGGTATCTGTATTCATATTTTTTATCCGTAAATACCTGCAAATGCTTACATCCTTTAATTACCCATACATATTTGGGCTCATTTGCCCTTTCATACATCCATTCACTATGGTGATATGATACAAAAGAGTCTTTTGTACAATGGATCAATAGTATGGGAATCGGCGAAACCTGATCGATGAAATCACCGGGACTGTGGGAGTCTGTAACTGCAAGAAAAGAGATTAGTCGTATATGTATAGAAAGGCAAGGTATATTCCCGATCTTATTCTGAACAGCTGAGATCATCTTATCCTGCGCCTCTTTTCTGTAAGAGTAAAATGTTCCTTCAACAGCAATTGCACGAATTTTGGGAAAATCGTTTTTTGCTATGGCTACAATGGCATTAGCACCCCCAAGGCTTTGAGCAAAAACAAACACGTTGTTGTGATCAATACCGGGTTTTGACATGATATATTTAATCGCAGCAACAGAATCTTCATATATTCCCAGTCGAGAAGGAACACCTTCGGACCGACCATACCCACGATAATCAAAGGTAAAGACGTTAAAGTTTTGCGAGGGAATCCAGTATATTTGCTTGAAATAATAGGTCAGATTTGCAAAATTACCGTGAAAATGTATGACTGTCCCCACAGCATCCCTCACAGCCGGAATAAACCAACCGTGTAGCATCGTGCCATCTTTACTTTTAAAAAATACCTCTTCGTATTGAAGGCCATATTGTTCAGGAATTTCATAAAGAGTTTGATTGGGTTGGTAAAAACTGTTGTTAAAACAGCTTGAAAGAAGGGGTAGCGTCAATAAACAGATGAACACTAAAATAAACTTGTTATCATTTCTAATTCGCCATATCCGGGTTATGAAAGGGATATGAATCTTCAGTGGAATAAACATAATACCATTACCCTAATTGAGCGAAAGTCGAGGGTGCCCCAGATTCCCCCGATAACGGGATCTTCGTTTCACTACGAAAGGCGTCCAAGGTTGAAGCCGTAATAATTTACTGCGAGACCTCGGCAACGAAGAAGATGGGGTATCTTCGGTTTTCCCGCAGGGTAAACACAATGGAGTGGTTTTTTAACAATTATTGTTTCACTGTCGCAAGAGTTGTAATCAACCTGCATGTCGCTTAACAAAAGCAATAAATCAGGTTATTTATATCAGGTTGTCCATTTTGTTTACGCTTATTTAGGGTCTTACCCGTCACAAATTATCAATATCCCATCTAAACGTCGTTGAATATGCATTATTTTAGGGACATTAGCCTAAATTCCGGCAAAGATTTTACTGAAAAATTTCACAAATGGCCAAATTGCTCCACCAAGAATGGATACACCGGTAACTCGCCCAAATATGATTAATCCGATGAGGATGAAGGGACCGTAGCGCTCCAGAAAATAAATTATCTTTCTGTAGTTGTCTGGTAAAATTCCTGATAATATTTTTGAGCCATCCAGAGGAGCAATTGGAAGAATGTTGAAAATGGCCAGAGCCAGGTTAATCTGCAAGCTCATAAACACCATAAATATAAACAAACCCATAACGGAATGCTGATCAGGGGCCTTGGCCATTGTAAAAAGAAATCGTAGAAAAATACCACTGATAAGCGCTAAGACCATATTGGCAAGAGGGCCTGCAGCGCTAATCCAGAGCATATCTATTTTAGGGTTTCTCAACCGATTGGGATTTACCGGTACAGGTTTGGCCCATCCGAAATGTACAAGGAAAATCATGATCGTACCTAATGGGTCTAAATGCTTAAGCGGATTCAGGGTTAAACGGCCGCTTTGTTTTGCAGTATCATCTCCATACATGTTGGCAACATATGCATGTGCATACTCGTGAAAAGTTAATGCTATCAAAACCGGCGGAGCAATTAGCAGAAGCGTTTTAATTTCCATTTAATTTCCTTTCTTTAAGCAGTAAATATCATAAGCCAAGCCGGCAGATACCACTTTAAGAGAATTCTAGTGAATTTTCAACTTAAATTCACCACATAAAGTGCTTGAACTTTTCATAATATTGAATGTATAATTAGGTCTGCTAACTCGGAATTTTTAAAAGGATGTTGAATCCCGCTGCAAGCGAAAAACATTTTACAGCTATGTTTGTATTATATGGTACCGGAGGCTCTTTTGTCAAAGCTCTTTGAATCCAGCAAAATAAACGGTATGACACTTAAAAACCGTTTCGTTCGTTCTGCCACATGGGAAGGCATGGCTGCAGATGATGGAGCCTGCACTCTGAAACTGTTGGATACTATTGCCCGCCTGTCCGAAGGCGGTGTCGGTTTGATTATAACCGGTCATGCTTATATAAATAAACAGGGCCAGGCAGGTGAGCGGCAACTGGGAATTTATGACGATCGTCTGATTCCTGGTCTGCGAAAAATGACCGATGCGGTTCATCAAAACGGCGGGAAGATCATCGCCCAGCTCGCCCATTCCGGTCTGTTTGCCGATCCTTCGCTCACCGGTTATTCTCCAATGGCGCCCTCTGCGATCAGAGATATTACCCAGCATACTGTCCAGGAGATGACCCTTTCAGACATTCAAAATGTAGTGGAATCATTTGGTCTGGCAGCCCGGCGTGCCCAAAAGGCCGGTTTCGATGGTGTCCAGCTCCATTCCGCCCATGGGTATCTTTTAAGCCAGTTTCTCTCTCCTTTTTTTAACAAGCGGCCTGATCGCTATGGTGGTAGCATTGAAAACCAGACGACCATCCATTTTGAAATAATAGATGCCATCCGATCGTATGTGGGAAAAGATTATCCGCTTTTCATCAAAATGAACACCGGGGATTTTATCCAAGGAGGCCTTGAACTTGCTGATGCGTTAAAGGCAGGAATACTGCTTGCGCAACACGGCCTGGATGCAATTGAACTTTCCGGCGGAACAGGTCTCTCTGGCAAGTTAAACCCAGTCAGAACCGGTATTCGCAAAGAATCAGACGAAGCCTATTTCAAGGATGCGTCTTCTTTGTTTAAGGAACATATCGACATTCCGACTATTCTTGTCGGCGGCATCCGCTCCTTCGAAGTTGCTGAGCATATCGTCAATACCGGTATCGCCGACTACATCTCCATGAGCAGGCCATTTATCCGGGAACCTGATTTGATTAACCGCTGGAAATCCGGTGACCGGTCAAAAGCCGCCTGTCTTTCCGACAGCAGGTGTTTCGTACCGGCCAGAACCGGCAAAGGCATCTATTGCGTAATGGATGAAAGGGAACGTAAGAAGGATAAAAGCTGAAGTCCATAGTGCTTGTAACAAACTGTAAATACTGGATTCCGATGCCTGCCCTGGACCACGATCCGGAGTTTCCCGGAACTACGAAAAAATACTCTCTTTATAAATTTAAATGGAGCAAATATGAATCCAACTCTTATTGAAAAGCAGGAAATTCGCACACTGAAGCAGTTTTATAACCTGATGGCAATGACTCGTGACGTTCGATCGAAAACAGTTAAAAACCTGTTTAAAGATCAGCCGGTTGAGCAAGATTCCATCGCATCGCTAAAAAACGCTCTTTTTTCACTTGAAGATATTCCTTTCCAAGATGGATTAAAAATTCTTTATATAGACAACTCAAAAAAAATAAGTGCCCGGCTTCTTTATGAGATATCGGAACTAAAAAAAGATATTTTCTTTCTTGAAAATAATGAAAAACAGTTTATCGAATATCTTGAAAATCTTCATGAAGGGTTTATTGAAAAGGTAAACGACGGCATAGAAAAATTACAGGGCTTAAAATTTAACTGTTTCATTACCGACCGGGACGGAACCATAAATAATTATTGCGGCAGATACATATCCTCTGTTCAAGCTGTTTATAATTCAGTTCTTCTTACCTCTTTTGCCAGAGAAAACCCATCAAATCCTATCATTATTACTTCTGCTCCGCTTAAAGATCCGGGACTTGTTAATGTAAGCGTCAATCCTGATAAAACTTTTATTTATGCAGCTTCAAAGGGAAGAGAATATATTGGCCTTGACGGAAAACGCAAAACATATCCCATTGAAGAAAATAAGCAGCAGCTTTTAAACAAGCTGAACAAAAGGCTTTCCGATCTTGTAAAAAAGCCTTCATTTGAAATGTTTTCCATGATCGGCTCCGGCCTTCAATTTAAATTCGGACAAACAACCATTGCCCGCCAGGATATCAGAAAGTCCATCCCTGAATCTGAGTCAGAGGAATTCTTGCAAAAAATCAGAACTATTGTAAGAGAAACAGATCCTGGCGGAAATAATTTTAAAATTGAAGATACGGGTCTTGATATTGAAATAATACTTACCATTGAAGATTCTTTGTCAGGAGCCAAAGACTTCAATAAGGCAGACGCAGTCAATTTTCTTGACGATGTATTAAAACTCAATATGAAAAAAGGGCCTCATCTTGTTTGCGGAGATACCTCTTCCGATGTTCCCCTGATAGAAGCGGCCATGGCAAAAACCTCTGACACATGGGCGGTCTTTGTTACGGAAAACAGCGAACTCTCTGCAACAGTAAAAGATATGTGTCCCAATTCCTTTGTTGTCACACAGCCGGATATATTGGTTACCATTCTTGGATTTTTATCCCGGGGTAAACTCATTTAGAAATAATGCTATCTAAATCAATTTCAAACGAATAGGGGATTAAATATCAATCTTGTTAAATAGCGCCGTTGTTAAAATCACCGGCAGTATATTTCTTATTATTATTTTTTTCACCGCTCACCTTCTATGGCTTTGGATAAACAAAAAGATACAAAACTTGAGCAATGAATAACAAACAGAAAATAAGGAGTAAAAATGGCTTCAACTCAATTCAAAGGTGCAATTTTCGATCTTGACGGAGTGATCACAGGAACAGCTCGGGTCCATGCACTTGCCTGGGAAAGCATGTTTAATGTTTTTTTAAAAAAAATCGCCGAAAGAGAGGGTAAACCTTTTGTCCCTTTTGATCCGGAAAATGATTATCTGCAGTACGTGGATGGAATGCCGAGAATGGAAGGGGTAAAATGCTTTTTAGAATCACGGGGCATTGAATTTCCCTTTGGTGATTACAATGACCCTCCTGATAAAGAAACCATTTGCGGAATGGGGAATAAAAAAAACTTGGACTTTCAAAAAGTATTGAAAAAGGAAGGCCCGGATGTATTTGAAACATCAATAAAATTTGTTAAGGCCTTAAAGAAAAAGGGAATCAGAGTGGGCGTGGCGTCTTCCAGCAAAAACTGCATGTTGATCTTAAAGCTTGCAGGATTTGAAACCCTTTTTGAAACACGCGTTGACGGCATTGTATCACAAAAGCTAGGTCTTAAAGGAAAACCCGATCCCGATATTTTTGTAACCGCTGCTGAAAATCTCGGCTTGCTCCCTGGAGAATGCGTGGTAGTGGAAGATGCAGTCTCCGGAGTCCAGGCAGGCAGAAACGGGAATTTTGGTTTGACACTGGGAATAGCAAGAAATGATACAGGTGAAGAGCTAAAACTAAACGGTGCAGACATCGTGGTACATGATCTGGGTGAAATAAGCATCAAAGATATAAATAACTGGTTTACCTCAGGGATTAAAGCAGACGGCTGGAGCCTGACTTATAACGGCTTTAAACCCGAAGAAGAAAAGTTAAGGGAGACTCTTACAACCATCGGAAACGGATATCTGGGTACACGGGGATGCTTTGAAGGAGAAAAAGCGTCCGACATTCATTATCCTGGAACATATATTGCCGGTGTATACAACAAACCTCCCACAAAAATTCAGGGCAGAAATATATACAACAATGACTTTGTCAATTGCCCCAACTGGTTATCGATTGAATTTGCAATCGGAAGCGGAAAATTTGTCAGCCCGATGAATATGGAACTGATAAGCTACACCCACTCCCTCAACATGCAAGAAGGTGTGATGAATCGGTCCATCATATGCAAGGACGGGCTCGGCAGAATTACAAAGGTTAAAACTAAAAGGCTGGCCAGCATGGCAAATCCCCATCTTTGCGCCATGCAATATGAGCTTACCCCGGTGAACTATTCTAATACAGTTCGCATCCGATCTTCCATAGACGGAAATATCATCAATGACGGGGTCGCCCGCTACCGCGATTTGCATTCAAAACATCTTTCCGGTGTATCTTCCGGAAAATCAAAAGGTCTTATCTTCCTGCACGTTCAAACCATTCGTTCAAAATACCAGATTGTGATGAGCGCACGAACAAATCTGTACGAAAATAAAAATAAGATAGCCGCTGATAAAAGTATCTTTAAGGAAAAATCATACATCGCAGAAGATATAAAAATAAAAGCAAAAGAAAACCATACATATAAAGTTGAAAAACTGGTCAGCATATACACATCTCTTGATAAAAATATTTCAAATCCAAAAAAATCGTCCACGAATATTTTATCAAAGATTAAATCCTTTACTGACATATACGGCCCACATAAAAGGGCCTGGAAAAAGCTCTGGGATAAAGCCGACATCAAAATTGCAGGAGACAGGTTTGCTCAAAAGGCCGTCCGACTGCACACCTACCACCTGCTTGTGGCCGCATCTTTGCACAATAAAGATATTGACGCAGGAATCACCGCAAGAGGGCTCCACGGTGAAGCATACAGGGGACATGTCTTTTGGGATGAGCTTTACATTCTTCCTTTTTATAATCTTCACTTCCCTGAAATATCCCGTTCTCTTTTAAAATACAGGTACAAGCGCCTTGACGCGGCAAAAAAGTATGCCAGGCAAAACGGATACAAAGGCGCCATGTTTCCCTGGCAGACGGCAGATGACGGCTCAGAGGAAACCCAGGAGGTGCATTATAATCCTCAAAACGATTCATGGGGCCCGGACTTGAGCAGACGCCAGCGCCATGTTTCTATTGCCGTGTTTTACAATACATGGCGATACGTCTTTGAAGCCAATGACATAAAATTTCTAAAAGATTACGGCGCTGAGATGATGCTTGAAATTGCCCGTTTCTGGGCCAGCATCGCAAAATTCGATAAAGGCACAAACAAATATCACATTTCAGGAGTCATGGGGCCTGATGAATTTCATGAAAAACTTCCCGGTTCTAAAGAAGACGGAATAAAGGACAACGCATATACCAATGTGATGACGGTATGGCTCCTTGAAAAGGCGATTGAACTTGTAGAAAAACTTGGACAAAAAACTTTTAAAAGACTTGCCAAAAAGACCGGGTTTAATAATCGAGAGATAAAAAAGTGGAAAGAAATCACAAGAAAGATGAATGTGGTGTTAACGGATGACAATATCATCAGTCAGTTTGAAGGCTATTTGGATTTGAAAGAACTGGACTGGGACGGCTACCGTAAAAAATATGGCAATATTCACCGACTGGATCGAATTTTGAAAGCTGAAGGAGATTCCCCGGATAATTATAAATTGGCCAAACAGGCCGACACTCTGATGATGTTTTATGTGCTTTCACCTGATGAAATCGCCCATATCTTAAGACAGCTGGGATACCGTGTGGATGATGCGGTTGAACTTTTAAAGGCCAACTACGACTACTACGAAAAGAGAACCAGCCACGGCTCGACTCTAAGCAAGGTGGTACATGCGGTGATTTCAAGCTATACCCATGCATCAGACACACCATGGGAATGGTTCATGGAAGCCCTAAAAAGCGATATATTTGATACCCAGGGTGGTACCACCCTTGAAGGAATACATTGCGGTGTGATGGCAGGTACACTCGATGTGGTGATGAAATATTTTGCCGGCATAGACACAAGTGCCGAAACCCTCAAAATAAACCCGCATTTACCTGGACACTGGAGCAATCTGGCCTTTAAAATCTGTCATAAAAAGAAGTGGTATGATTTTGAGTTCACCCCTAAAAAGTTAAAAGTCACTGCTGTTGGAAAAGGAAAAAATAAGGTTTCATTGAATATACTGCGAAAGAAAATAAACCTCACACCCGGCAAAGCAAGGGTGGTTAAAATAAATGCTTCTTCTCCAAATTAGTTGGAGAAGATAAATAGGCTGTACTGAACAAAGACATAGCTAAAATCCTAAGAATGTTATAAATGCTGTTAAAATTCTTAGAAAACAGATACTTGAACCCTGGAATCCTTGAATCCTCGAACCCTCTTTCCCAAGTAAATGGGAGAAGAATCAAATTACAACTGATGGAAATTTGAAAACTAAATAACGACAAAATATTATGCCTAACAATTCAGAAATAAACAGACATATTCTTAACGAATGTATAAAAAATAATGCTGCCGGAAAAATAAGAAGGAAAAAAGAGTACGCTCAAAAAGTCGATTTTGTTTTTGCAGTTTCCGGAGCTGCCGCATTGGGAAAAACCACCTTTTGTAAAAATTTGGCAGTATTTCTTAACGATAACGCGGTAAAAACCGAACATCTTCCCCTTGACGGTTTTATGCTTGATCGTCCAACCAGACAAAAGAGAAATTTAAGCGGATACGATCCGCAATCCACGGACATCCTTTTATTAACTAATACAATGAAGGAGCTTATCTACAATGGCAAAGAAGTAGAGCTGCCTCTTTATGATCACCAAACCGGCAACCACGCCGGTTTTAAACCAATTTCACCCTGCCGGGTCATTATTCTGGATGGAATCATGTCCCTTCATTATGAAATAAGGCAAATTTTTACCAATTTTAATATCTTTTTTTATGCTGATGACCTTGTCATGCGGGGGCTGCGCCTGCTGGTGGATCTTAATGAACGGGGTTATTCTGTTTTTCAAGCCCTGGCCCATTCAGACGAAGAATTTGTCTCCTATAATAAATGGATTTACCATCAAATCTCTTTTGCAAATTTGCTTATTTCGGTTGGAAGAGAAAGAGAGCTGTCTATTTCACCTTGATGGCTAATCAAAAAGTCCCATCTACTGTGTTGTAATGGTTTTTCAGGTACTCGACGACATACTATAATGCATAGTCTCGCCCCTGAAAAACCGCTACGCCTTTTTATCCCGATGATTTTTAGCGGGAGTATATAGAACTTTTTACTTAGCCATCAGCGTTACTTTTTACAGAAGCATCCAATATGATGAATTCGTAGAAAGCAAATTCATCGTATTTACTGCACATAAATATGTGCAGTCCACAAACATATGTGAACTCTAACCTTCATGTCACATTCGTCTCATCGATAAATAATTTTTATACAAATATGCTGATTATCCTTAACCGATAGTTTATATCATTATATTCTCTTAGATTAATATTATTGTC
>CAJHXW010000088.1_pt1 | contig 11924 bp, 8 predicted proteins | sample 9198581 | NCBI WGS metagenome assembly CAJHXW01 (sample SAMEA7708328, study PRJEB35096) | sediment metagenome | biome: marine neritic benthic zone biome [ENVO:01000025]; feature: sediment [ENVO:00002007]; material: shallow marine sediment [ENVO:03000034] sea grass bed [ENVO_01000059] ...
CGTCCGGCACGATCATATACATCATGAAACTCAGCTTTTGTTATGTATTTTTGATCCACCACCATGTAAAGCTCACTCTGGACTTCAGTGCAAGACCGTTTTGCATATCGAAGAAAACGAACAAACTCGTTGTTTGTCTCTGAATCGAATCCTTCAGCTATATTGTGCATGGATGAACCTGCTGCATCCTGAATCTGTCTTCTCAAACCGAAGTCAAGGGCAAACTTGGCCTTTTTTGTCAGCCCATAGACCTTTCGAGTTAACTCTCGGGCCAACTGCCATGCCTCAATATCCTCAAATCGCTCTATTCTCATGCCTTCTCCAGTCAGAGATTACGATTTCCTGCTGGGATTCAGATTTATGTTGAGAACCGACAACCTCTGAACCCTGAACCTTTGAACGGTTACAAACATTTTCAAATATACACCCTTGGCACGCGATCTAATATTCTGGTTACAACCTCATAGTTGATGGTGCCAGTAAGTTCTGCAATCTCATCGGCTGAAATGGATGCGCTGCCCTGGTGGCCGAAAATGACTACCTCATCTTCGATTTTAACTTCCGGGATATGTCCGACATCTATCATGGTTAGATCCATGCATACACGGCCAATAATAGGCGCCTTTTGACCATGTACAAGCATATGGCCGTTAGATGACATCAGGCGACTCAATCCGTCTCCATAACCTGCGGGTATGGTGGCAATGGCTGTCGGTTTTTTTGTCTCATGGGTAATGCTGTAACTAACCATGAAACCGGCAGGAACTTTTTTTAAATGAATAATTCTTGCTTTTAAAGACATTGCTGGCAGAAGTTTTATACGGCTCTTATCAATCTCATCAGATGGATAGAGGCCATAAATTGATATACCCGCCCGCACCATGTCCAGATGAGTTTGCGGCATGTCAATAATAGCGCCACTGTTGGCCGCGTGCCTGATACTGAATTTTAAACCCGCTTGATAAAGCTGGTCCAAAAAATTTGAAAAAAATTGAAACTGTTTTTCGGCATACGACTTGTCCGACCAGTCTGCCGTGGCAAAATGGGTAAATATTCCTTTAAGTTTGAGGTTTGAAAGCTTTGCAATGGATTTAACCTCTTCAACCGCGCTGTCGGCAGGAGCGGCACGGCGATTGTCCGGCAGGAGACCGAGTCTTCCCATACCTGTATCGACTTTAAGATGAATGTTGATTTTTAAATCCAAAGCGGATGCCGCATGGGAAAGTGCCCGGGCTGTTTCATGGGAAGAAACGGTCTGGATCAGGTCAAACTCGTAAAGTCTGGCGGCTTCAGATGGCAGTGTGTATCCAAAAATCAGAACGGGGACATCTATGCCGGCTTTTCTGAGCCGTATCCCCTCGCCAATCCTTGCTACTCCAAGAGCGTCTGCGCCGCTTTTCAAGGCCTGTCTGGCCACTTCAATTATGCCGTGGCCGTATGCATTCGCCTTTACGGCAACCATAAGGCTGGCTTTCGGGTTGGTAATACGCCTGATTTCCCGCACATTGTGTGCGATGGCATTCAGATTAATTTCTGCCCATATAATGTGAGATTCCAAAGAAATTACCTTTACTTATAACTTATACTGTTTCTTATAAATATATTCCGTATTAAACGATGAAAAACTCGTATATAAAAGATCGTAAAGAAAGAACAGACCGAGCATATTATAATTGATTTTAGTTTTAGATTTAGTTCAACAAAATAACCAGATTGCATTCAAGTTCTTTCTTAACGATCTTAAATACACTCAGACAGTTTTCTCATTTAAAACGGAACATATTTATGAGAACGACTATAACCAGCTTCATTTTTATAAGATTCCTAAGATTATTACTCACTTCCTTTGATTTTATACAATCTCTATTGCACAAGCCATTGACACTCCACCACCGCCGCAAAGAGTGGCAAGGCCGAGAGTTTTACCTCTTTTTTTCATGGCATGTATTAAAGTTACCATGATCCTGGCCCCTGTGGCCCCCACAGGATGTCCCAGGCCGATTCCAGACCCGTTAACATTTGTGATCTCCCTGTTTAGACCCAGCTCCCTTTCGCAGCCGATGTATTGGGCGGCAAAAGCCTCATTTACTTCAATGAGCTCAAAATCATCTATTTTTAAACCGCTTCTGTTAGACAGATCCTCAACAGCAGGCACAGGCGAAAGCCCCATTACCGAAGGGTGACATGCACCTTTTCCCACAGCCTTTATCATGGCAATGGGTTGAATTCCCAGGGATTTAGCTTTTTGGGCAGACATGATGACCATTCCCGCAGAACCGTCATTGATACCGCTGGAATTTCCTGCGGTGACCTTGCCCATTTTGGGCAGAAAGGCCGGTGGAAGTTTGGCAAGCTGTTCCTTGGTCAAACCGGGCCTGAAATGTTCGTCTTTATCAAAGATGATCGGATTCCTTTTTTTCCCCGGCCTTTTTACCGGGATTTCCATGGGTACTATTTCATTCTTGAACGAACCGTCGTTTGTAGCTCTTTCTGCATTGTTCTGGCTTCTTAGCGCGACTTCATCCATTTCTTCTCTGGAAATATCCATGTGTTGGGCGATGAATTCAGCAGTATGGCCCATAATGTACGGCTTTCCCTTAAAAAAACTCAAAGGGGGCTGATCTGCATTAACCGGTCCGTCTTCAGGATGGGGTATGATGTGTGATCCGCAGTGAAGGGCATGAATCATGGAATCGATAAACACACTGTCCTGAAGTCGGCAGCCCCATCTTGCATTGGGCACCATGTACGGTGCGCCTGACATGTGTTCAACGCCTCCTGCAAGTATCACATCGGACATGTCGGCCTGAATCATTGCCATGCCGGAGATGACGGCTTCCATTGATGATATGCAAACGCGGTTAATTGTTACGGCAGGAATGGTATCCGGAAGACCGGCAAGAAGAGCACCCACTCGGGTGACATTAAGGGCGTCCACAGGTTCCATACAGCAGCCATATCGAATGTCATCTATATTTTCAGGGTCTATACCTGCTCTTTTAACAGCCTCTTTCATGGTGACGCCGGCTAAAACAGCGGCATTACTGTCTCTTAAGCTTTGGCCAAATGCACCTATTGCCGTTCGACATGCTGAAACGATAACGACATCTTTCATTTTAAACTCTCCTTTTATAATCTTGCTAAGAGTAAATAAAGACTGAGGTTAAAATTGAGGAACTTGTAAAAAATCTTTGAATAAGAGCTGGGTGGCTAAGTAGAAAGAACTTTCCACGGCGCCATCAAAATTAATCATTTCTTTAAAAAGACACCTATCCTATGAAAATCTTCCGGGATTTGTCAAGACAGGAATCTTGTCGTAAGGAGCATTCGCATTTGAAAATGATAAATTTAAAAAGTTTGGTAAAGAAATTTTTAAATATGCCGATATTACTGAAAACTGATGTTATTGAATTCGTAAATATGGAGGTCAGATCATTGAGTGATCAAACAGACAAAACAAAGGTGGTCATACTGACTATCAATCACCGTATTAAGGGCGATATCTCTCTTTATTCAAATGTCCGCCTGACAGATTATGTTGTTGAAGCCAAACCGTTTATGGCGGTAACCGATGCTGAAGTTATGGACATGAGCGGCAAACTGATTTTCAATGCATCATTCTTAAACGTTCAAAAAGACCATATTGAAATCATTATGCCTGTTGATATGGTAGCCGATCAGACAGCGTAATGATTAGACGGTCTTGTAAACAGTCCAACTTCTGTGTTGTGCTGCGTTTCGTAATCATTCAACGTACCAAAATGTACACCTCATGATTACAAAATTTGCGCCTTTTTATCCCGTTGCTTTTTAGCGGGGGATTTTAAACTTTTTACCAAACCGTCTATTGCGGAATTTTTCTGAGATTATCTTTAATAATGTTGAAAAAATTCTTTGAAAACGCGCAGATTTCTAAAAGTATTTTTTGAATTGTTATGATTAGTTACAAAACATAAAAGGTGTATTTAATGGCCATATTGGAAAAAGTTTTTAAAGCAGCTGTTAGTTTCAAAGCCTCTGACATTCACATAGTACCCGGCGAACCGTTTACTTTCAGATGTTTTAGCAAATTAAAAAAGATAAAAAGTGCGGCACTGACTCCGACCCAATGCAAAAAGGCTATATACGAAATCCTCAGCAATGATCAAAGAAAAAGGCTCAAAGATGAACTCCAGCTCGACTTTGCCATTGAAATCCCCGACTTGGGGCGATTTCGTGGCAGTGCCATGGTTCACCACAACGGGTTGAGCGCAGTTTTTCGTGTCATTCCCCTTGAAATACCCACCCTTAAAGAACTTGGAATGCCGACTGCGGTCGACAAAGTTCTTGATAATCATCAGGGATTGATTCTGGTAACCGGCGCAACAGGCCAGGGGAAATCAACCACCTTAGCTGCCATGGTCGACTATTTAAATTCAAAGCGTGCTCACCATATCCTTACCGTTGAAGACCCCATTGAATTTATACATCCCATAAAACGTGGAGCGGTTAATCAGCGTCAACTCGGTAGGGATACCCTTTCCTACGCAAATGCTCTAAGGAGCGCACTCAGGGAAGACCCGGACGTTATAGTCATCGGAGAACTCAGAGACCTTGAAACCATATCCCTTGCCATATCAGCTGCTGAAACCGGACATCTTGTAATCGGGACCCTTGCCACTTCCAGTGCACCCAAAACCATCGATCGTATTATTGATGCCTATCCCCCGGGAGAGCAAAGCCAGATTCGGGCGATGTTGAGTGAAGCCATCAAGGCAGTGGTCACCCAACGATTGATTCCCGGTAGGGATGGCAAGTCTATGAAGCCGGCTCTTGAAATACTGATTGGAACGCTGCCGCTGACAAACCTGATCCGCGATTGCAAGACTTTTCAGATTCCTTCCATGATGCAAACGGGAAAGGGGGCCGGTATGATGATAATGGATGAATCTATTCTTAAATTACTTAAAGAAGAGGGAATAAGCGCAGAGGATGCAATGGCAAATGCAAACAACAAAAAGCTTTTTCAAAATTTTGCAGAAAAAACAACCACGAAAGAACTCAAACCGGAATTATACAATTAGGGAATGATAAAATAATGGCCGCCATAGATACATATTTTAAAGAAATGAAGGAAAAGGGTGCAAGTGATCTTCATATGGTCATCGGGTTCCCACCTTTGCTTCGGTTGCGGGGCGAACTGGTGCCCACCAAACATCCTGTTCTTACAGCTGAATCAAACAAAGAGATACTATTTGAGATTCTGACACCCAAACGGCAGGCTTATGTGGAAAAAAACCGTGATTTTGATATGGCCTATGGACTCGAAAACACCGGTCGTTTCAGGTGCAATTTTTTTTACCAGCAGCGGGGGATTGGTGCTGTGTTTCGCATCATACCCACCAAGATCCTGACACTTGAACAGCTGAATATGCCTGAAGCGATAAAAACCATAGCTGAGTTCAGGCAGGGACTGGTTCTGGTTACAGGTCCCACGGGTAGCGGTAAATCGACAACATTGGCTGCAATTATTGATTACATCAATCACAGCCGTGACGGACATATTATTACCATTGAGGACCCCCTTGAATTTGTTCACCCCAACAAAAAATGTCTCTTTTCCCAGCGAGAGATCGGCACGCATGCAAAAAGTTTTGCAGATGCCCTTAGAGTGGCAAGTCGTGAAGATCCTGATATTATACTGGTGGGTGAAATGCGGGATCTGGAAACCATATCCCTTGCCCTGACATGTGCAGAACTCGGAATTTTAGTTTTCGGTACTCTTCATACAAACAGTGCGGCAAAAACCATTGATCGAATCATTAACGCCTTTCCAACGGATCAACAGGAGCAGACCCGTACCATGCTGTCTGAATCCTTAAAAGCGGTCATCGCCCAACAGCTTCTTAAAACAAAAGACGGCATCGGACGATGTGCGGCCGTGGAAATTCTTATCGGTTCCTCGGCACTTGCCAGCATGATCAGAGAGGGAAAGATATCTCAGATCAGCTCAATTATTCAGACCGGCACATCCATGGGGATGCAAAGCATGGACCAGCACCTGAAACAGCTAATACAAAAAGACATCATCACACGCGAGGCTGCCCGCGAAAAAGCCATTGATAAAAATCTATTTTCCTGATTATGCTATACTGTTTCTCATAAATATATTCCGTTTTAAACGATGAAAAACTCGTATATAAAAGATCGTAAAGAAAGAACTTAACCGGGCATATTATAATTGATTGAAGTATCAGAAATAATACCAACAAATTGGCAATAGGTTACACCAGTTCTTTCTTAGCGATCTTAAATACACTCAAACAGTTTCCTCATTTAAAACGGAACATATTTATGAGAATTACTTTAATTTCCATGGCGTTGGTTGCAAACACATTTACTATTTTTTTCATATCAACTATTCAACCCTTTTTCCTGCTCGGCAAACCGTCATACACCAACAATCCTGCTTTTAAAAAATAAATTTTATCACCTTCTTCTGGTTTAAAAAATCGAAGTCAGATGTAAGGAACACCCAGCTTTTGCGACCACTATATAAGGAAAGTTTTTTACAGAGATCACTACAATCTTTGTCCTGATCGTTAAGATGAAGATTTAACCAGTTAACCTTCTTTTCGTATCAATGAATACGGTTAGGGGGCATTATGAAACACATAATCATTTTACAAATAATTCTGATAAGTTTCATCTGGTCGCCAATTGTAAAGGCAAACATTTATACCTGGACTGATGAAAACAACGTCCGATACTTTACCAACCAGTCCCCACCTCCGGGTGCCGAAATTTTCCTGAGGGATGTGGCTCCCAAACCTGCAATACCACCAGAAATACCTGATGAAATTGAAAAAAATGATCTAACCACAGAGAACCAGGAACTTAAAGACCGTCTTAAAGGCACACTGGAAAAACTGTCAGAAACCATAGAAAAGGTGAATGATCTGGAAGGTAAAATTCAAAATGAGAAAGATAATGATCAGCAGGCGGCTGAAACTGAAGAAAATGCAGCTAGCGAATCATCGGATCATTCCTCATACTCTGAAGCGGAAGACACACCCAAACCCAGAACTTATTATTATCCTGCTGGTATGATTCGCGGCAACCATTTTGCAAAAAAAAACCATTATCAGTCACGTGGCTCTCACTATCGATCCCATAAAGGCGGCTATTACTATAAAAAATACAAAAAGAGTGGGCATCACAAAGCAAAACGCTATTATAAAAAGCGCCACTATAAGAAACACCACCTTCGGGGTTATCCCTATAAAAAATATCGATATGGGAATCGACTTCGCCGGAATCATAATTACAGCAGTAATCCGAACCAGAGCCGTGGTTTGAACCTCCATCATAGTGGTATCTATTTAAAGCTGAATTAAGCCATTTTGAGAACAGCTCCATTCAAGGAACGATCGCGCCATATATCTTGACAGTCTGGCAGCAAAATTGTAACAAGATGGAGAAAAGAAAGGCGAAACCATGACCACAGCGGAAGAGAAATTGTCCTTTGTGGATTTCAAGAACTCGTTTTTTTTACGGCGACCGATCCAATTTAAATTTCAAGTTTATATCCCATCTTTCGGACGAACAGGCGGGCCAGTTTTTTAAGGAACTGCTGCCGGAACTGGGCTAACCGCAACAACACTTGCATCAACTTTGGGTGTATCTCTCCAGACTGTGAATGAGCTGTTAAGGGAACGTCGTTCAATAACACCTGTAATGGCGCTGAGGTTATCCCGTCTATTTGGAAATTCATCTGAGTTTGGCAACGTTCATGATTTAAGAGATTTATGGAAATCCGAGCAACGTTACCGCGATGGGCTCTTTCGAATTGGCCCGCTCAATGCAACTTAAACCACAGGGCCGCCGCACGGAAAAGTACCAAATATTTCTGGATTCCCTAAAATAGAACCTTGCTATTACTGTCCAACCCGCCTGCTCCCAGAGTTACTTATTCTAAGATTTTAAAAAAGCTGAACCCCGGTGATATGGAAGGATTTATTTTAAGAGAACTTGGATCAGTAAATCTGTCCCATAGTACTTTTACGGAAAATGCACTTTCACTTATCATCAGAAGCGGTGATGGTAATTTAAGGAATGCCAGAAATCTTTGTCTTTCTTATGTGTTTGATTTCCGAAAGGAAACGGCATTGGTATAGCTAAAATCGAAAGAATGTTAAAAGTGCTGATAAAGTCTTTAGAAAACAAACTCCCAAATCCCTGAATTCTTGATTCCAGGAGTGATAGAGCATAATGTAAATCCGCCTATCATGGGGACTCCCTTCTCCAACTAAATGGGAGAAGAACCAAAAAGTTGATAATTGTCTTGACAATGTATTACACTTGATATACTATGTCCCACTAGAATGAAAAAAGATGTCGTTTACAGTATAAGGATGAGCATCCTGGTCCGTGAATCTCTCAAGCGCGCTGCATTGCAAGAGCGGCGAACAGTAGCATCTCTCCTCGATAAAATTATACTAGATTATCTTGAAGATGAGCGATATCTTCAGCTACCGGAAACCCTGGCTGATCGACGCGGATTCCAGGATCGACGAAGATTTAAGCGAAAAAAGATTGCCCTTTCCGCGATATTGACCATTAGGGTCGGAGGAAAAACAGAGACATTTGCGTGTGTGGTTATCGATATTTCCATGAGAGGCGTTTTGATAAGTTTTCTAAAAAGTTCTAAGATAAAAATAGGCACGGCAGAAGATTTGCCACATTTTAAGCTTTCATTTCATCTTCCGCAAATCGAAGACAAACTCAATTTTCAGTGTGATACCGTACGTATAATTGAAAAAGACGGAGAAATCCAGATAGGTGCAATAATAAGAGAACCTGATGAAAAAACTTTGAAGCAGTTAAAATTTCATCTTATTTAGTCAAGGCCGGGGGAAAGCACGTTTTTTCAGACTTTCCCCCATTTTGTCTGCTGCTTTGAACGGCGTTTCACCCTTTGGCTCAAAGGCGAAGGATAAAAACCAAATATCGTGTAGATATTTCATTCGACTATTCAGAATATTAAGTTTGACCTGGGAGATTCATTTCGTATGTAAATGGCTACATGGGTGAATATAAAATGATACAACCGCAGCAGTCGTAATCCCATGATTTGACAGGCTGCGATACCCGATTAACGATTCTACGGGGACCGAAGTCATGTACGGGTACCGAATTACTGATTCTACAGGGAGCGCAGTCATGTACGGGCGCCGAAACCGGGTACGCGGCATGATAATTGCACTTGGGTCTACAGTCTTTGATAATTACAAGCCTAAACAGGGTCTACAGTCTTTAAAAGTTACCAACCTAAACAAAGATCTGAAATAAAATTTCTAACATAGATTGCATCTTAAGGAAATTGTGCTTAAACGTTTAACCACCGTTATTTATATTATTTTAACGCTGTTATTCTCCCTTGGTGTGGCGCTGGCGGCCCCTTGCGATGTTACATCCGGCACGGACTTCATTGAACATGACCTCACCTTAAACCCTGCCACCAGTAACAGCTATTGCGAGCTGTGCGCTGCGGGTTACGTCGAGCTAATCATCTCCAATACGTTTGATGAATTCACCACCATGACCGACATGACGGTGGTGGAGAACCTGGGCGACTCCGGGCTCACCTATGGCGGGTCCATGGAGGCCTGGGTCAACGGCGTAGCAGTTGTTGGCCCGCCAGGCCCGGTACCCAGCGGTGCAGACAACAGGATTCTGACCTGGAATCCGGGCCTAATGGCATCCATCGTTCCGCTTGGCCGACTGGACGCCAATTCGGACCCTGGGACGGCCACCACCATTCGGCTGCGATTTTCAGTGGTCCGAAATGATCCAACGGACCAGGAGGACCTGGTCATCGACGACCGCACCATTGTGGCAAACCTCACCTACACCGCTGTAGACACCAGCGGGTCTCCGGATATTCAGTGCCCGGGCATGCCGGATACGGACGATGACACCGTTGTGCTGCCCTTGCGGGAGCCAAACCCCACTGTCACCAAACTGGGGCGCAATGTGGACGCCGGCCAGGATGCCGGCCAATATGCCCAGCAGGTGTACGGCAATATAGACGACGACATTATCTGGCAAATTGCAGTGAGCAATGGCGGTACCGCCGACCTGCAGGATTTAAGATTGGATGATGTGTTGGGGCAGGGCGGTCTCGGCATCACCGACCTTCGCTACATCTGCGACACGGAATTTGCCGCCAACAATGTGGCCGTCAATAATGTGGTTGATCCGAGCGCTTGCACTGCATTTCCCACTCCACCGGGCGACCAGATTTTAGACTACGATGTGGATATGCCTTTCGCTGCGCCCACCACCATGGATGTACCCGCCGGGGGTACCGCCTATCTCTACCTGGTGGGCAAGATTCCTAGCTCGCCCAACGGCTCCTGCGCTAACGACAGGGACAACACCGTATCGGATATCCGCTGGGGTTGCGAAGCCCAAACGCCCGCCGGACTCATCACGACAACTTCCACCGGTGCCAGCCCGGCCGTGGCTACGGCCACCTTGAACACCCTCTCGGACACAAACCTGGATATCAGTGTCGATTATATTGGTGTCAGTTCCGGCAACCCTGATCCGGGCATGCGAGGCCGGGTGGTGATCACCATCACCAACAACAGCGGGGGCACGGTTCGCAACCTTGTGCTGACCAATACGCTGCCGGATGAATATGTGGTGGATTACACCTTCACGGAGACCATTGTGCCGACCGGTGCATACGGTGTCGTTTATGACGGCATGACCAACCAGATCGACTGGGATAACGAAAACGGCAACCCGCTGCTCAACACAGCCCCACAATTCACACTGACCAGCAGCGACACCACCAACGACGGTCACGGCAACTTGCTGCGCAACGGCGATACAGTGGTCGTCACCTTCGGCATCGTACTGGTGCACCAGCCCTTTTATGATTTGCAGGCCGATCTCGATGTGGTTACCGAGAACACGGGTGATGGGACGGATCCTGATCCGACATTGCCGGCGCATAACCCACCCACCTTCGATCGCCGCAATATTTTGAATGTTGATTTTGAAAATTTCTGCACCCCCGGAACCACCAGCGATTCGGTGACGACTTACCCGGTACCCGACCCCGAAGACCTGGATATCCAGACCAGTGGCCCCAGCGGACCGGTGCTCGATTACATCCTGACCAACAACACCGCGACGACTCTGTCGGTGGTGCTGACCAACAACGGCGGCCATGAAGCAGCAGACTATTACGCTTACGTTGCTTTTGGCCGCACCATGGAAGTGGACAATAACGATCTGCCGCCAGGATGCAGCCTCACTCCCCCGGTCAGTATGCCGCCCTTGGTTGAGTGGCAGGATCCGTTGGACTTCCCGGCAACAGCCGCCGTCTATGAGTGCACCGGCCCACCCATCGACCGCAATGGGGATTTCCGCAGGCTGGATTTTGTGGTCAGCAAAAGCACCGATCCCGCGGATATCATCGCCGATGACCTCACCTTCCGCGCCGACGTGATCGGTGAGATCATGCTCAGCGACGGAATGACGCGCTTGACTTTTCCAGCCATTGGTGCCCGGGGTGATACAGGTACAGTCGTCGATCGGGCCAACAACTACAGCATAGACGCCATCCGTGCCCGGGTGATGGGGTTCAATCTCACCAAGGACCAGCCAGGTAATTGCTCGGAAAACAATCCGCCCCCCGGATCACCGGATGATCAGGTCCAGATCGGCGAGGAATGCCCCTACAATATCCAAGCCGGCGGCTGGTTCGGTTTTTTAACACCGGGCTATACCCCCATTGAGGTGCGCAATGTCCGGGTGGACGATGTGGTTCCCAACGGCCAGGGGTATGTCTCAAGCACAAATCCCACGGTAACCAGCACCAGTCAAATTAATAACATCGGCTTTGACCGTGTGGGTGGCCCTGTTCCGCC
>CAJHXW010000210.1_pt1 | contig 11800 bp, 10 predicted proteins | sample 9198581 | NCBI WGS metagenome assembly CAJHXW01 (sample SAMEA7708328, study PRJEB35096) | sediment metagenome | biome: marine neritic benthic zone biome [ENVO:01000025]; feature: sediment [ENVO:00002007]; material: shallow marine sediment [ENVO:03000034] sea grass bed [ENVO_01000059] ...
CCTTTCAAAGTATGAACTGATCGTCTGATCTGGCGTATTTCCTCTCGCTGCGAATCGGATATAGTTGTTGTTTTATGTATTTGCGATTCAAGAAGGTTCAAGGAACGACCCAGATCTTCGATATGTTCTTCTGCCTCTTGATAAAAACCATCCATCAATTCGGGAGAAGGTTGAAACCTCTTTTTAATTTGTCGGGTTTGTACCTTGACTTTTTTCAAATCTTCAAGTGGCATTTCGGTTTCCAGTGTCCGATCTTTAAGAGGTGATTCCTGTTGGACTTTTAACGATTCATCGTAATTATCATTACTTATGGGTTCATGATCAACCAGATTCCGGTCATTGCCGCTTTGAATGTCTGGGTCATCTTTTGCCTGGAAGTTGATTTCTTCGTATTCTGGAACCGATTGCAACACCTCGTTTGCCATATCTTCATCTTCATCCGGGGAAAGTCCTCGCAAGCGCCGAAAAGCAGCGATAGTCTTTTTGAGCATAATGTGAGAATCCACTCCGCCGTTAAAAAGCTTTTCACAGTATTCCTTAAAAATATCGATCGTTTTTGACATTACAATAAAAGCTTTTTCAGTTAGTTCCAGCTTTCCGGAGATGACATCATCCAGGGCCTCCTCCATCTGAGAAGCAATATGGCTCAACCCTAAAATTCCCACCATCGAAGAGGCGCCTTTAATGGTGTGTACCATCCTATGGATCTCTTCTAGCACATCTTTGCGCTCAGGTTTTTCTTTGAGTGTTTCAAGACCTTGAATCAAAGATGGAATATAGCTCTTTACTTCTTCAATAAATCCTTTTATCATCTCAGCTTTGGGTGGCATGGTCATCAACAACCTCCTTAAGTTGTATTAAGGATCGTGAATGATTAAAAAACACCGTGTTGGCTCCGTCTATTTTCAGCATCAATAGTCTCCGGAAGGTAAATAATTCATCTCACTATATTATAAGTTCTGTACCAACATTAAGGTAGTTTCCTGTATAAAAGTCTTATTCGGTCCTAAAGTCGGTTATTTGCAGAGAAGATAATAATTTATCGACGTCGAGTATATTCAACAAATTTTCTCCGGAAACAACAACGCCGGAAATAAAGGAAGAAATTTCACCTTCTCTATGTGGACATTCCTGTATATCCGTTTCAATTCGATCCAAGGAAAGAATTCCAATTATCCTATCAACTAACATGCCGACTTTCATGTTCTGGTTATGAAGGATAATTAAGTGGCCACCTCGCTTGGGTCCGGATGGCGATAAATTAAAATAAGTTTTTAGATCGACAATGGAGACAACCTCCCCGCGAACATTGCTGACCCCCAAAACCCAATCTGGTAAATTGAACAGAGGAGTAATTGTCGGCCGGTGTCCGATCTCTAAAGCACTGGAAAGAGGCAAGGCTAATTGGGTGTTTTGCAATTCAAAGGTGATGAATTGGTCGAAACCGTATTCACCATCTTTAAGCGAGTTTGGGGTATCGTCGGGAAGATCAACCTTGGCCTTTCCTGTTTCTTTGTCAATCTGGGTAATCAGATCTTCTAAGCTTGGGGCGGTTCCATCCGAACCGGCTGACACTACCGGACTGTCAGTATTATTGGACTTGTTTATTTCAAGCATGGTAATTAATCCTCACTATAAAACCGGATACGGATTACTAAAAAGGAATTGATCACTACTTTAGCCAAAAGCAACCAGGCATAATGCTGTGGTCTAATTTAGAGTCAATTCCCGGAAAACAATCTGTCTGCCGAATTTCGGCAGGCTTGCGTTTATAGAAGCCCTTCAGCGGTGGCTAATAATTTATCCTTGTTAAAAGGCTTGGTCATGTACGCATCGGCACCTTGCTTCTGACCCCAAAATTTGTCACTTTCCTGGTTTTTGCTGGTCAACAGTATCACCTTGATGTCTTTAAGTTCTGCTGAACTCTTAATATGCCTGCAGACATTGAATCCGTTTATAGTCGGCATAACGACATCGAGTACGATCAAATCGGGGTGATCGGATTCTGCTTTTTGGATGGCTTCATCACCGTCTGTTGCCGTTATCAAATCGTAACCTTGTGACAGGAAAGGTTCACTCATCAGCTTCAGCTCGGTAGGGCTATCATCTACCACCATAACTTTGGCTTTGCTCATTGTTGCTTCTCCTTTTAATATTGGTTATTAATTTTATCAGATTATTAAACTCATTCATCTATCAATCATTAAAAACATAAACCTTGGCGTATGCTCCACAAATGGGTTGAATCATAAATGATTTACTATGGTGTCAACCAGGTTTTCAGGATCAAACGGTTTGGTAATATAAGCGGCAGAGCCGGAGAATCTGCCTTTTGCCTTACTCATAAAGCTATCTTTGCTGGTCAGCATGATTACCGGAATATCCTTATACTCAGGGCTTTCTTTTATAAAGGAAAGCACTTTATATCCATCCATTTTTGGAAGAATGATATCAAGCAGGATCAGATCAGGACAAGTCTCATTCAAACGACTCAAGGCTTCAAGCCCATCTCGAGCCTCAATGGTTTCAAATCCATTTTGAGTTAACGTTATTGTAATGATCTTTCGTGTTGTGGGGCTGTCTTCGACAACTAAGATTTTTCTTTTTTTTAGACCTACCAGATTTTCAGAAACAATTGTCGCTTCGTCCTCAATTCCTGTATTTTCAAGCTCGAAGGAAGATTGGCTTGAGGCGAGATGGTTCATTAATTTTTGCAATTGATCGGAATAAATCGTTTTATTCGGGGCCAGTTCGACGGTTTTATGCAACTGATCAAGCCCTTTTTCCCATTGTCCGAGATTAAGATAGGCCATACTCAGATAGAACTGAGCCGAGGGATTGTTTTCTCTGGCAGCAACTTTGACATATTTGTTGACAGCCTCTGTAAGTATTTTATGATTGGCGGTCTTGGCAGAAGCAAATAGCTGTTCGTTAAAATGTCGGTATGTTTGACAGTATCGGCATTTAAGATTATTTATATCCATTGGACACCAACAAAAGGGACATCGTCGAATCTGTCCAGCATCAGTCAAATCTCCGGCAACATCGAACTTTTCGGTTTCGGCAATGACTTCCGGATCGTTAGGGGCAATCAACTTCGCGTTTTTCAAGGCCGTTTCGATAGATTTTAAATTACCAATAACGCGGGAATACCACAACCAACCCAAATGGCTGCGCGAATGTAAATTTAAAAATTTGGCTAACTTTTTCTGAGCCTTTTTAAAATGGCGTCCCTCTGCCAGGGCGACAGCCTCATCCAACAGTTTTTCTGTACCAGAGTTGTCACTGTTGCTTTCATCCTTTGCCTTGGTAGCCTCTAATATGATATTCATGAGAGAAGTATTAATTCTTCTCTCTTTTGTTTCAAGATCTTGAATCTTAATCTCGGCTTCATCCCAGCCAAGAATCTCAATAGCGGCATCCATACCGATTAAATTACCTGTTTCGGCATCGACCAGATCTCCATTATCAAAATGCATAAAACCGAATTTTTCATTTGAGATTATTCTGAGGGTTAGTGTTTTTTCGTCCATGACAACTGTCTGCAAAAAGTTCGGTAAGCTAATACAGCTAAGATACCCCTTGTTGCGATTATGCAATATACCCAAAATTTTCTTTTGCAATACCTTGATATTAAAAGGCTTTTCTAAATAGCTGAAAACGCCTAATTGTGCCAACCGAGTTTTATATGCTGAGGAACCGGTGCTCGCCATTACAATAGCTGGAATATCGCTAAAGTAACTATTCATATATGACAATAGTTCAAAGCCATCCATCACCGGCATTTCGAGATCGGTTACAACGAGATCAACTTTGGAAGCTTTTAAAATTCCTAAAGCCTGTTTACCGTTCAGGGCAGTCTTTACTTCTATTTGCTCGCCGCAGGTTTTCAAATCTTTAGTAACAATGTTGAGAACTAATTCATTGTCATCTGCGATAAGGATTGTTTTCATTGGCGGAATATTTATGAAATTTTAGGATATCTTTTGGTGGATCGGTTGTTATTTATATCGGCAGATTTTGCCGTACCTTTATAATATTTTTTTCCAAACCGATTTTTTGTATTGCTTTGTATTGCTTCGTGGATATATGCAAAAACTATGCCATAATAGGTGAGTTTGAATTGATATGATAAAAGCATCTAGTCAATAAAGATGGTTTCACTGATGTATGATGTTTTACCATCATTTGTTCAGATTTTTCCAATATTACAGAACAATCATACAGGATGAGGATTTCCTATTTTGGTATGGAACCGATTGAGGAGATTCGAAAAGAGACTCGCTTGATCCGAACCAAATTGCCAAAGTACTATTTCATAAAAACAACCCCGGGAAAAAGCTTTGTTTGCTTTGCAGTATTGATCTCAATCGTTGCAATAATGACAAGAATTGTCATAATAATTACAAAAATCGTCACCATAATAACAAAATAAGTCAATCAGCCCAATGTAGACTTGATCTCTGGTGGAATTTCAGAAGGTTGGATTGATAATTAATTATTCTTACCCAACATATCTGTCTTTCACTCAAAAGAAATTTCCAACATCTTGGTATAATAGATAATACTTTTGGAATGATATTGACGTGTTTTAAAACGATTAAATAGATTCAACGCTTTAACGTGATGATTTCTTAGGAAAATAAAGAATACGTGCGGGAAATTATCGGATTCTTGTTTGATTTTGGTTTATATTTTAGTCGAAGATCGGTGTTAGGAAAACTTTCCAGAATACAGTAGATTCTAATAAAGAAAAAAATAGCTAAAAACAAACCAATGCTGTTATAACGAACTGCAATATGAGAGGAATAGGACACTCAGCAGCCCTGATTTCGGTTCCATTGGCCGTAAGTTCGAATATTCCCGGGTACACCCACCACTCAATGAAATTAAGGGTATCAGACCATGAGTCCTTTTTTATTTGAAAACACTGGGTTATCGGCAGCGATGAGAATTTTATGAGGAACTTCCGAAAGGTGTCGTTTAAAAAGGTTTTAATACGTAGTGCTGGATAATGATAGGAATGTTGATTTGGTTATTTGGATGTTTGCTGCTCTATCTTTTGGCTGATCAGCTCAGCCGCATTCTTTGTCTCTTTTACCAAGGTATTCAATTTGTCTTCATCAATACTTGCCTTAAATCCCACAACCCAGACAGCGGATTTTAAATGTACATTTCCTTGAACAGGTGCTGCAACAGCGCTAACTCCTGAGATATATTCTTCATTATCTATGGCATATCCGTTTTCTTTTGCATGTAAAATTTCTTTGAGGTACAAGGAAGGATCTGTAATAGTGTTTTTCGTATATTTGCGAAGACCTATTGATTTTATGATTTTGGCTGCTTGATTCATTTCCATCAATGAAAGAATAACCTTTCCAATGGCCCCGGCCAGAAGTGGAATAGTCGTTCCCAGAGGAGATGTAATTTTAAGGTCCTTAATCGATTCGACTATATCAAGAACCGTTACAAGGTCTCCGTTTTGAACGCCGAGGAAAACGGATTCCTCTGTTTTTTCCATTAGATCCTCCATAAAGGGTCTTGCCAGATCCTTTATGTCTGCTCTGGAATAAGCCGACCGGCCCAACTCGAAGAGGGTAAAACCCAATGAAAATCTCTTTGACAAAGGATCCCGGGTAATGGCACCCAGTTCCTCCAATGCAGTTGTTATTCCGTGCACGGTACTTTTGCTTATCCCTAAATCTCTTGACAGTTCACTAATTTTAAGACCCTTTTCAGTGTCGGAGATAAGCCGTAATATTTGAAATGCCTTTTTTACTATAGGGGCTTGATATTTTTCAGCCATTGTTCACCATATTGAAAACAAGAGATTTAACAGTAACAGGAAATACTTGATTACCAACAAGCGGCTTGCCGATATCGATCCAATCTCCTTCTTTAAGATCCAATTCATCAAGAGTCAGCAAGTTGGTTTTCAGGCCGGTTTCCCGGCGGATTACATTTCCCACGCTACAAGCAATATCCTTTCCAAAGATTAAAATAATGGGTATTTTATTATTAATTGAATGGGTAAGGGCCGCTTCAATAGATTCTGCAAACAACTGTACTTTAGGATAAGTATTCTTTACCGGGTCTTTAAAATATAATGCGACAGTCTCTTTTCCCTCTTTTAAGTCAAACCTTTGAAATGACGAATTTATCTTTGACACAACGTGCTGAACACTTAATTTTGATTCATCTACATCCACCTTGATTACCGGGACATTAATTATGGGAAATTTAAGTTTATCATCCATAAATCCCGATGATCCGGAAATTGAAAGTGAGTGTGCGCCTGCTCCTATGACAGTGGCTCTGATTTTATTTAACGGTTCTATAACCGGAGAATTTAATTTAGGTGTCAGTAAATTGATTTTATCGGCTAAAATTTGCCCCATGTCGTTGTGAGTTCCATTCCCACCATATATCAGCTCCGCTACACCCCCTGAAAAAGAATATTCATCGATGCGGTTTGTAAAATCCAGGCTATTTGTTATCATTAACTTTTTCGCTAAAAGGGAGGTCGGTCGCCCTGTAATGACCTCGATTAATACTTGAGCAAATGTCTCCGCTATTTTATCAATACGGTTTTTGGGAATTCGGTCTCCAATTTGATAATCCATGTCAAGATATTCCATGACTGTTTTTGCAGGATCGGCGATACGCCGAATTTTTTCTTTAGAATCCAGAACAATCAGTCTTCCTCCGACAGATACACAACTTGTAGATACGATTTTGCCATTTACCGATATGGCAATATTAGAAGTTCCTCCACCGATGTCACAAGAGAGTATTGTTTTATTGTATTTTTTTGATCTATCTTTCGAGCCGGAGCCCATGGCTGCGATCACCCCTTCAAAATTCGGTCCTGCAGTTGCCGCAACAAATTTTCCAGCATCATTGGATAATGTTTTTACAATTTCCTCCGCATTTTGCTTTTTAGCCGTTTCTCCCGTTATGATGACCGCTCCGGTTTGAACTTCAACAGGATGTATTCCAGCGCGCTTATACTCTTTTTTAAAAAAGTCACCTAATTTGGCTATATCGATCGTATTATCGTGTAATAAAGGTGTATCAATGATTTTTCCCTCATAAATGATTTTTCTATCGTCAATGATAAACCGACGGGTCGGAGACAGCTCATCTCTTTTTAGCAAAAGTTTGGAAAATACCAGATGGCTGGTTGAGCTTCCTATATCTATACCAACACTGAGTAATTCAATTTCATTTATTTCCATTTATGCTCCATTTAAAACCTTTGTTCACCATATTGAACTATTTGATTGGTATTTTAAAGCCTTTTGGTTTTCCTTGTCAACAGCAATTTAGGTTTATATTGTTTGATTCAGTTTTTACAGTACTGTCTAAAGGATTTTTATCCTTGACAAAAAACAGGAATCTGATAAAAATTAAATATTAATCGGTTCATAATAATGAACTCATCAGCCACGTTATATCGCATGGTATAATCAGGTATGCAAAGGGGAGAATTATTTAATATGGATTTCGATTATTTTGTGGAGGAGCCTTTATTACAGATAGTCTTTTACATCTTTATTATGGGAATTATTCTCAGGTCCGCTTTTTTTTTATATTCCATCATAAGAAGCGGCAGACAAAAAGACATCAAGCTGCTTTATTTTTTAAAAAACCTGACGCTCTCTTTTTTTCCCCTGCATAAAGTGGTTATCAAAAGACCGGTTTATACGACTTTGCGTTACATATTCCATGCATGTCTGGTTGTTGTTCCCATTTGGTTCAGCGGTCATATTGTTTTGTGGGAAGAATCGAGTTTCGAATGGTACTGGACAGCAATACCGGATGAATGGGCCGACTGGATGACATTACTGCTTCTTTTCCTTGCCGCCTGTTTTATCATCCGGCGTGTTGTATTTTCCAAAATTCGCCTTAACTCCTCAATATCAGACTTTTTTTTAATCATAATCACCGGTTTTCCTTTTTTAACAGGGTACTTTTTAACCCACGGTAACCTGGATTCCATATCTTTTTTTGAAAACAACATGCTTACCATTCATATAATGGGTGGTGAAGCATTTATGATTGTTGCGGTTTTTCTTTTTTGCAGGACCCGGCTTAATATTGAAAAATGCATCACTTGCGGTGCATGTGATATAAGCTGTCCGACCGGAACACTGGAAGCGATAGATGAAGGACTGATGCGTATTTTTACCTACTCTCATTATCAATGTATCTGTTGCGGAGCATGCATAAACACCTGTCCGGAAGAAGCCGCAGAGTTGCGCCATGAGATAAGTATTGCAAGGTTTTTGAAGATAGCTTCCAAACAAGAGATAAGATCCGGAAAACTAAAAACTTGTGAAGAATGCGGCATCCGGTATGTGCCTGAGCCCCAATTAGATAAAATCAGTCAAGATTATTCTTTTGATTATACACATTTTTGCACAAGGTGCAGAAAGGTTAATATTGGTGAAGTCTTACTCAAACTGTCTCCATGGCACGGGCAAACAGGAGCACAAAAGCATGATGGATCCGTATATTAGTTTATATTGAAGTCTTTATAAGTTCACTATAGCGAACCTTGACAACCCTTACGGTAAAACAGATCAAAAACTATCATTATTGAAAAGCCTTATGATAATCTTAGCGCAACGCTGTAAAAAGATAATATTTCCCTTGACAATAACAAAAAATATGGTATTTTTGTTTAATTATTAGTTCATAATAATGAACTTTTTTCTATAAGGAAATAAAAAGGAGATTAACATGGCAATAGACACAGAAAAGTTGTCGGGAGCCGAAACCCTGCGCAAGACCAGAACATACGGCAAGGTCAGATGCCATAATCCAAGTTGTATGGAAAGGCTTGTACCTGCTCCCGGGGAAGATCATGTAAAGTGCCCCACCTGCGGGCTGGAATTCAGAATATTCTGGATCAATCCCAATTTGCCCAGAATCAGGGGGCCGGTCTGGGATGTAAACCGAAAAATAGCGAAAGAAGCACTAGCAAAAAAGGAGGGAAAGTAATATGGCGTTAAACAGAAAGATAGCATATATTGATCTCTCCACAGGTCAGATTGAAACAAAGCCTATCCCGCTGGAAGTAAGAAAAAAATTTTTAGGAGGCAGGGGGCTCGATGCATATCTGTTGTACAATCATACCAAGAAAGGCTGTGATCCGCTGGGCCCGGATAATACACTCATGATTAGCGGCGGCGTCCTGACTGCAACCTGCGCCTCAGCAACTGCCAGAACGCATGTTATGGCCAAATCCCCTCTGACCGGAATGTTAGGAAGTGCGAACATGGGAGGATTCTTTGCCCCTGAACTCGCTTGGGCGGGTTTTCATCATCTGGTCATAAAGGGCAAGGCTGAAAAACCCGTTTATATCTGGATTCACAACGGTGAAATAGAAATAAAGGATGCTGCAAACCTGTGGGGCAAGACGACAACCGAAACACAATGGGCAATAAGAGAAGAGCTTGGCGACGAGGACATTAAAAGCGCTGTAATCGGTCCTGCCGGTGAAAACCTTGTGGCCTTTGCAAATGTGATGACAGGGATTAAAAATGCCGGCGGCAGATCGGGTATGGGAGCCGTCATGGGGTCTAAAAATCTCAAGGCAGTGGCCGCCAGGGGCACGATGGATATAAATATAGCCTATCCCAAGGAAGCCATGGAATACAACAAGAGATTTATTGATCAGATCACAAGTGCAAAGGTCAATCAAACCCAGGGGGCCCTGGGAACACCTTTCATATGGGGAGCAACAAATTCATGGGGCGGTATCAGGTGCAGAAATTTCCAGTATAACCAGTGTGAAAATGCGGATGACATTGAACCCGAACGAATTGATGAGATCTGCGAGGAAACCATGGGCCCTTACCATATGTCCGGTTGCTTTGGCTGCCAGGTACATTGCCGTGCCCAGTATAAAATTCCTTCCGGCCCTTACGCTGGAAAATACGATGAGGGACCGGAATACACGTCACAGGGAGCTTTTGGCGGAGAGCCGGATTGTAAAAATGCAGTGACGGTTTTAACGGGCAATCACCTTGTCGATCAGTATGGAATGGACAACCTTGAAACCGGAAGCCTCATTGCCTGGGCCATGGAACTTTATGAACTGGGAATCATTACCAGTAAGGAAACGGACGGCCTTGATTTGAAATTCGGAAATGACGAAGCGCTTCTTGAGATGATTGACCGAATTTGTTTCAGAAAAGGATTTATCGGTGATACACTTGCCAACGGAGGAATACAGGCTTCTGAAAAAATAGGAAAGAAATCTTTTGACTATCTTATCCAGGTTAAGGGTATGAGCAATCTTCATTCCGATGAAAGGGCAACTCCGGCGCTGGCACTTAATATAGCAACAGGCTCCAGAGGTTCCGACCACTTAAGGAGCCGGCCGGCTATCGATCTTTATCATCTGCCGGAGGAAGTCTTAAGAAGGATATACAGCAATCCTGTACCTTACGATGGACCGCTTAGCTCTGAGCATACTTCATATACGGGAAAGCCCTGGCAGGTCTTCTGGCATGAGAATTGTTACATGGGTGTGGATTGTCTTGGGATTTGCAAATATCACACCACGTTCCTGGGCGCGACACTTCCCAACTTTGAAGACTGGCCCAAGGTGCTCTTTTATAATACCGGTCTCGAGATGACTCCTAAAGAAATCTGGGATGTGGCGGAAAGATGTAATAACATAGAACGGCTTTTTAACTTAAGAGAAGGATTACAAAGAGAAGATCTTAAAAAAGGCGATATGCTCAATCACCGTTACTTTGATGAGCCTTGCAAGCGTGGCGCACCGGACGTTATTGGTTCAAAAATTGATAGGAAAAAATTTAAAAAAATGGTTGACCAATTTTATGAACATCACGGTTGGGATGAAAACGGGGTTCCTACTCCGGAAACACTGAAAAGGCTCGGCCTTAACAAGGAACCGTCCCATCTGGTCTAATATTAAAGAGGAGAAAATCAATGGCTAAAGTCTTAAAAGTAGATTACCAGAAGTGCACCGGCTGCCGTTTGTGCGAGCTTGTGTGTTCGGTATCGCATCATGGTATTTCCAATCCTGCCCGAAGCCGTATCAAAGTGATGAAATGGGAGACGGAAGGTCTGTATATTCCCATGTCATGTCAGCAATGTGAAGATGCACCTTGCATGAGTGCATGTCCTGTAAAGGCGATTTCCCGTGATGAGACGCTGGGGCGCGTAATGGTGGATTATGATGTATGTATCGGCTGTAGAACGTGTGTGTCGGTCTGTCCTTTTGGCGCTATGGATTTTAACGTAACAGATAAAAAGGTGTTCAAGTGTGATCTTTGCGATGGGGATCCCCAGTGCGTTAGATTTTGTGATATTAATGCACTGGAATTTGTTGAGGCTGATCGTCAGAGCATATTTAAAAAGAGAGATGCGGCAGAAAAATTGTCGGTTGCACAGAAAGAGGGTGCAGCATTGCAAGCGGCATTATAAAAAAAGGGGTTTTTAGGCTTTAAGCCTAAAAACCCCTTTTTAAATTTCCAACATATATTCCTGTGGTTAATCCGCCTAAGATTGTCTTCCTTGAATTTAAAAGAAAAAGCGTGTTTAAAAGGTCTTGCATCCTTTTCACCCGTGAGTGTTTTGAAAAATAACAGGAGATCAAGAGAATCCCAGCGAACCCTTGGAACAACCTTTATCTTGGAAACAACCAACTCCCGGGGCGGTGTAAGAACCAGAAATTATCAGTATAATCAATATTTAGACACCGATGATATCGGGCCCGAGCGAAAAGCAAAAAGAGCCTGCCAAAAGATTATCGTCTGCA